>JAEEGK010004684.1_pt1 | contig 33387 bp, 25 predicted proteins | sample 8958771 | NCBI WGS metagenome assembly JAEEGK01 (sample SAMN16246547, study PRJNA631951) | gut metagenome | biome: gut microbiome; feature: rumen; material: SC-attached | host: Bos | place: Iran: Karaj | collected 2018-10 | reverse complement strand
ACCCTATTATACGCATAAGTAACTTTTAATCCTTTGGTTGATTGTTACTAGCAAAAAGCAAGCTCCCCCGAGCTTGCTTTTTGCTGTCTAAAGATCATTCTTCAGTCTTTTCTTCGGTTTCCGCGGGAGTATCGAGCTTGGTGACCCTGACCTTGCGGATCATCTTGCGCTTGGTCTCGAGAATGTCAAAGCGGTACCCGTTATACTCGACCGTAGCCTTCTCGTCATCCGCGGGGATCCTGCCCAGGATCGATATCAGCAGACCGTTCAGGGTATCGAAGTTCTCCATATCGTCATCGTCGGGCTCCACGCCTGTGGCCTCCGAGAGCTCATCAAGATGCGTCTCGCCGAGCACCAGCCAGATCGTGTCGTTGCACTGCCTGATCAGCTGTTCCTCATTGTCGAACTCATCCTGGATATTTCCGACGATCTCCTCGAGTATATCTTCCATCGCCACGATGCCGGCAGTCTGTCCGTACTCATCGATCACGATCGCCATATGCACGTTCTTGTTCTGCATCTCGTGGAACAGATCGTCGATATTGAGCGTATCGGGAACCATGAGAGGCTTGCGCGAGATATCGAGCAAAGTGCGGTTTTTATAATTATTGCCTGCGTAGCACTTAACAACGTCCTTTAAGTGGATAACGCCCACGATATTGTCGATGTCGCCCGTAAAAAGCGGGAATCTCGAAAAGCTCTGACGCGCCATGAACTTCATCGCGCTCTCAATATCCATCTCGGAATCCACGGCCACGATCTTGGTCCTGTGCGTCATGATGTCGCGCGTTTGCTTCTCGTCGAACTCTATGATGTTTGAGATCATCTCGGCTTCCTCGGCCTCGAGCACGCCCTGCTCCTGCGACTCATTGACCATCGATATGATCTCGTCTTCGGTAACGATGTCCTCGGCGTCGGAATCCACGCCGACGATCTTAAGTAAAATATGACATCCCGCCTCGAGGCAGCTGCCTATCGGCGCGAGCAGCACGGTGATCAGCTTCATGAGGCCGAACAATCTGAAGAAATGCTTTTCGGCCTTAAGACTGCCGAGTCTGTCGGGAATGATGTGCGATAAGAGTACCACCAGATAAATGAAAACGATGGTAGCTAAGATAACATAGACCACCGGAAGGATCTCATTCCCGTGATACTCATAAGCCGCATCGTAGAGAGCAACCGCGATATGCCTGGCAAAAGCGATACCGTCCCCGATGAGCGCGATGCCCATGCCGGCACGGACCGCGTTCAGGAACGCCCTCTCCTTATTGTCTATAAACTCGAGCGCGGCTTTAGCCGTAGCGGCATGCTCCGGGTCCTCCTCGTCGTCATCCGCCGTTTTCTCCAGTGTGTTATAGCTCAGGTTCTCAAAGGCGGCTTTCGCCAGTTCCAGAAAATAAGCAATGATCGTAAGTGCAGCAATAATGATGATCCCGAGCCACGGGTGTCCGTCCATAATGTTGTGATATCCTCCGTATATTTGACGCCCCGAAGTATCGGGGCAGATTAAATGTGCAATGTCAGTCGGCGCGTGTCAGGCTCCTGATCCTCGCGATGACTGCGGGCAGGCACTCTGCGATGTCCCCCGCCGTGATGCAGTCTTCGCAGGCTCTGTCCGCTGCCGCGTCTCCGGCCGCCGCGTGGATGTATACTCCGCTGCGCGCCGCCTCGTAAGGCGTGAGTCCCGCGGTCATAAGACCCGCGATCAGACCTGCCAGAACGTCTCCGGAACCGGCTGTGGCCATGCCGGAGTTGCCGTTGGTATTAATATGCATGCGCCCCGCCGCTGCGGTCAGCGTACGGGCGTCCTTACATACATATGTTAATATATTATTATAAGTGTATTCATAGGCCGTGTCAAATATGCGGGCCTTTATCTCATCAGCTTTTTTGCCCGACAGACGCGCCATTTCGCCGATGTGCGGAGTGAGTACGGCAGGCGCGGTAAACAGCGAAGCGATCGCCGCGGGACGGCTCTTAGCCGGACAGTCTCCGACCGTTTCCGCGATCAGGTTCAGAGCATCCGCGTCAGCTACGATCTTCTTACCCGATGCCAGCACACGTGCGAGCACTTCCTTTGCGGCCGCCGATCTGCCAAGCCCCGGGCCGATCAGCACACAGTCCGCCCAGTCCAGTCCCGCAGCCAGCACTCCCGCGTCATATCCGCCGTCATCCTTAAAAAGCACGCCCGTCATAGCCTCGGGCTGCTTATTGTTCAGGAGCGCGACAGTATCCGCGCAGGTCAGCACCTTTACCATGCCGCAGCCCGCCATGAAAGCGGCGTGTGTGCACAGATATCCCGCTCCCGCGCAGCCTTTGTTCCCTGCTATCACGAGCAGTTTTCCGTATGTGCCCTTATTGCTCCAGATATGTCTGTCGGGAAGCCGCACCTCAGTCTCCGAGGAAAACCGCGTGACTATGTCGCTGTATTTCTCACTCTGCGCGAAAAACGCAGCATCGCATGCGGCATCCGTATCCGCCGCCTCACCGACGGTGTCTGCTGCCTCCGCAATATCATCACTCGCCCCGCGGATGAGTCCCGCAGTCTCGGGTATGCTCCCAAGCGCCTGCGCGATCAGCCCGGCAAAGGTCACCGCGCCGTGATAGCGCAGGTGTGTATTGTCTTCCTTGCCGTCGGGGAAGGCCGCGTATTTCCCGGCCGGAACATGCACGAAAAACTCCTTTGAAGCCTCGTCGCCGACCGAATCCATCAGCTCCCTGCTGAGGATGTTTAGATCGACGCAGGGGACATGCTCTTCCCGCGCCAGCTGCAGCACGGCTGCGGGATAATCACCGTGCGTCGGTTCGATCCTGCCCGCTGCGCCAAAATGTCTCCTCTCGAGCGGCGTGATCAGCACCGGCTGTGCGCCGCGCGTACGCGCCGTATCGATAAAAGTCCGCAGATTGTCGGTGTACGCCCCGAAAGGCTCCGTGTAGCGCGTCGGGTCCTTGTCCTTTTCGTCGTTATGGCCGAACTGTATGAAGAGATAATCGCCTCTGCGGATCTCCCGCGCGATGCGGGCGAGCCGTCCCTCATCCATAAAACTCTTGGTGCTGCGCCCGTTGACCGCGTAGTCGCGCACCTCGACGCCGTCCTTCACATACAGATCGAAGACCTGCCCTATCCCCGTCTGCGGATAGGAATCGATATAGTTACGGGCAGCCGTTGAATCGCCTGCCCAGAAAATAATGCTCACTCTTTATGACTCCTGTTTATCGTAATGGCCGAGATGCTCAATCATCCCGGTGCCCGTCTGCGGCTGTCCCGACCGTGAACCACTTGTCCTTCGCTGCCGAAAAACCGTCTCGGTTTATGTCAAATGCGCAGAGATTCTCGCTGAATGCTTCCGGCACACAGCCGAAGAGAATGCCGTTCGCCGAGAAAACTCTCATATCCGTCGATACATTGTCCAGCGAAACGGACGCCTTCGCGTCACGCGTGCCCATGCCGGTCGCGAGATTGGACTCAACGTCTATGAGCAGCCTGCAGTGACTGCACGCTATCGACAGATCGCCTTCGTCCGCTCCGATCGCAGCCACATTCCAGCCCCTGACGGTTATTTCGATACCGCAGTCCCTGATGCCTATAACACCCGAAGTCCTCTCGGCCGCGCCGATGCCGGTAACCTGATTTCCGGCGCCGAATATGCGCAGAGCCGTATTCAGGATATGCGTATCCTGCTCTCCGAACATCGAACCGATCATCGTACCTTTGTTGATCCTGACGTCGATCGCGATATCCATGTTTGTGATATGTACCGGGACCTTATCCTGATATGAGCCTATGCAGACGCAGTTCGAAGCGGCGCAAATGCTCTTGAACGCGCCGGAACGCAGATCGATCGCCCTCTCATGCGAGGAAGACCTGCCTCCTATGCAGATGCAGTTCTCACCGCTGATATTGATCTCGAGCGTGCCCGACATCTGCGAGATGATGCGTCCGAAAGCGTAACGGTAATCGTTTCCGATACCGAACGCATTGGTAAATGTAGGCGCGATCGTCAGATTGCCGCTGCCCTCGAGCGTGAGGTTAGCGCTGTCCGGAACGCGGATGCCGTTGCCGGTAAATATATTGCCGCCCTCGATATTGAGTACCAGCGATGACTCCTTGCCCAGGTCTATGATCGGTGTAGTGTCGACATCACCGATGCTGACATTGCGGATTGTGAGCCTGCATTTCGAATGGTCCTTGATGCGGATCGATACGGGCGACTGGAAATCGGGATTGCCTACCAGCGTCAGGTCTCCGCCCGACAGCAGCAGAATGCTGTATTTCTGCAGTGAAAGATCTACCAGCGAGAGGACCTTCTCGTCCTTTGCTATATAAACCTTTTGTCTGGAATTGCCCGAAACTATGTCGAGGTTCGCCCTGCTGATCTCCGAGAGCAGCTGCGGAGGCAGTGTCTGCAGAGGTCCAGCCTGAGGCTTTGCGGTATAGAAGCCCTGTATCAGGTCGACGCCCATGCGGATGGCCGCGTGCAGCTCCTCGGCTGTCTCCACGCCCTCCGCGAGAGCCTGGAAGCCGTTGTCGTGCGCGAACTGGATGATCGTATTTACGAAATGCTGCTTTCTGGGATCAAGATGCAGCTCCGAAATCAGGAATCTGTCGATCTTAACATAGTTGGGCAGGAATTTGAGCAGGTTTGTAACGTTGGAATAACCGGTGCCGAAATCATCGACCGCCACCTGGAATCCGTAATCCCTGCTGCGGGTGCCCAGAAACTCGATCGTGGTCTCCTCCATGTCGGTCTCTTCGGTAACCTCTATAACAACTTTCTCGAACAGATCTCGATACTCTCCCGCCAGCTTGAGGAACTCCTCCTTGGGCAGATAGTGTCCGGGAATGCTGTTGATGAATACGAGGCGGTCACCTATCTCATCGCGCATCTGTCTCATTTTCCTGAGAACATTAAAGAGTGTGGCGTGCTCAACATCGCCGAGCCTGTTCTCCTCGGTCGCGTATTTGAGCAGTGTGAGCGGCGATACGCCGTATTTCTCGGGCATGCGCATCAGAGCCTCATAACCGATGACATCGCCTGTCTTGGCGCTGATTATGGGCTGGAAATGGTAATCTATGTCGTTTTCATCAAGTATCTTGTTGACGAGACTGCGAAGCTCGGGATCCTTCTCACCCTCCTGCAGCGCGGCATAACGGCTCTGGGGCTTGGACTCGAGAACCTCCCTGCTCCTGGCTGATATGCGTACCAGCACCTCTTCGGGGCTCATGCCCGAGTCGGGCGCAACCGTCATCGAAGAGATTGCGATATTGAGTGAATAATCCATTAAGGAATATCTGTTGAAGCTGTCGAAACGCGCGGTGATCCGTTCCTTGAAGGAATCGGCTACGGCATCGCCGTCATCGCCGGTCTCGGTCACGATCAGATATGTGTCCTCATCTACCCTGGCGCAGATGCCGCGGCCCTGCAGCGCGTCCGCGATGAGCTTTGCGCTGGCATTGATGACTCCGAGTGACTCTGAAGCGTCCCAGAGCGCACTGATGCGCTTAAAGTTAACGAGCTTGACGCTGAGCACCACGACGTTCCTGCCGCCCGAAGCCGCCGCTTCCAGCATATTCGCGAGCAGATTGTAGAAACCGCTGCGGTTTAAGAAACCTGTCTTGTGATCTAAGGCATTATCGCTTTCCGAAACGCTCCTGGTCTCCGAGATGAAGAAATTGAGCGCGATCCAGGTGTATACCGAATAGAACCTGCCGAGCTCGTCACGGCCCTTGTTTAAGTACTCAAAGGCCTGCGCGGGGGTCACGAGCATATAATCCCCTATGTGCTCGGTCTCCTCGGTGCCCGAAGAATTGATCACGGAAGTGTCCTTCAGCCTGACATGGGCGCAGACTATGGCATTGCTCTCATCGGTAAGTCCGGGCGAGCTGAAAAGCAGCGGATTGACAACGAACAGCCTGTCATCCTTGCCGAGTTCGATCGCGGTCTCCTCGCGTATCTCGCGCGCCGCTGCCGAAAGGATGGGGTCGTCCGTCTCCAGATCCGACTTATCTATAAGGCCGGCCGGGATGCTGAGCAGCGAACGTCCCGCGGGATATCTGTACTCGTGCGTGAGCAGGAGTCTCGGCTCCCTTCCGGGCGTATAGACGATCACGATGCAGCTGACCGCATCGGGAACCATGGCTTTAAAGGACTGCTCGTCCTTAGTCGCCGCAAGGTCCCCCTCCTTACGCCTCGTGGCATTGAAATAATGCCTTTCGGGCGCATATCTGTAGTCGAATACGTTAAGATAATTCGACGTAAATTCCGGGTAAACCATGTCACGCGTAATCTTAAGATCATCCATAGACGACACCTCGCAGATCAAAGCATTTGTTTATTATATCATTATAACCCAAACCGACGGATATTGTAAGCCCCCGGCGCAATAATCCCGCCAAATCCGATTGAAACCCTACGGCGCTTTTGGTAAAATACTCCTCGGAGCATTTTTATAAGCGTATACAGTTTCGAAAGAGGTTTTCCATGATACTTTCATGTTCAAATATAAACAAGTCCTTCGGCACCGACGTGATCCTGAAGGACGTCAGCTTTCACATAAACGAGCACGAAAAAGCCGCGATCGTCGGCATCAACGGCGCGGGCAAATCCACTCTGCTGAAGATCATCGTCGGCGAGCTTGCCGCAGACTCGGGTTCGGTCGTCATCGCAAAGAGCACCACCGTAGGGTATCTTTCGCAGCAGCAGGACCTGACTCCCGGCAATACGATCTGGGATGAGGTGCTTTCCGTAAAATCCGACATCATCGCGATGGAGCAGAATATCCGCAGGCTCGAACATCAAATGAAGGAGACCGAAGGCGATGAGCTCGATGCCCTGCTCAAACAGTACACACAGCTCACGCACCGTTTCGAGGACGCGAACGGCTACGCGGTCAAATCCGAAGTCACAGGTGTATTGAAGGGTCTCGGTTTTTCCGAGGACGATTTTACGATGAGGGTCGAGACACTCTCGGGCGGTCAGAAAACCCGCGTGGCTCTCTCAAAGCTGCTGCTCCGCACGCCCGACATCATCATGCTCGACGAGCCCACGAACCATCTCGATCTCGAATCGATACGCTGGCTCGAAGGCTTTTTGAGCTCCTATAAGGGCGCCGTTATCCTCGTTGCGCATGACCGCTATTTCCTCGACAAGATCGTGACCAAGGTCATCGAGATCGAGAACTCGCGCGCCGAGACATTTATGGGCAATTACACGACATATTCAGAGAAAAAGCAGGCCGAGCGCTACGCGAAGCTGCGCGCCTACATGAACCAGCAGCGCGAGATAAAGCATCAGGAAAAGGTCATCGAGACCCTGCGTTCCTACAACCGCGAAAAATCCATCAAGCGCGCCGAATCGCGCGAAAAGATGCTCAATAAGATCGAGCGCGTAGAAAAGCCCGTCGAGCTCAACGACAAGATGAACATCATCCTCGAGCCCAACATCCAGAGCGGCAACGATGTGCTCACGGTAAAGCATCTCTCAAAGGGCTTTGACGGGGTGACACTGTTCGACGATGTAAATTTCGAGGTTAAGCGCGGCGACCGCATCGCCATAATCGGCAATAACGGAACAGGCAAGACCACGATGCTCAAGATCATAAACGGCATACTGCCGCCCGATTCCGGTGAATACAGGCCCGGCGCCAAGGTTTACATAGGCTACTACGATCAGGAGCATCACGTGCTCGACCCTGAGAAGACCATTTTCGAGGAGATACAGAGCACCTACCCCGACATAGACAATACGCGCGTGCGCAATCTCCTCGCCGCGTTCCTGTTCACGGGCGATGACGTGTTCAAGCTCATCGGCGATCTCTCAGGCGGTGAAAAGGCACGCGTTTCGCTCGCGAAGCTCATGCTCTCCGATGCCAATTTCCTGATCCTCGACGAGCCGACCAACCATCTCGACATCGTTTCAAAGGAAATACTCGAGCAGGCGGTCGCATCCTACACCGGTACAGTGGTCTACGTGTCGCATGACCGGTATTTCATCAACAAAACGGCGACCAGGGTATTTGAACTGACAGATAAGCGCCTCGTGCAGTACGAGGGCAATTACGATTATTATCTCGACAAGCGCGACGCCGTGATGAATGCAGCCTATGCGACCGGCAGCGGCCGTGCGGTGGTACAGGGCGCATCGGCGCAGAAGCAGTCCGGTACCGGACAGGGCGCCGGCTCTGCAGCGGCCGGCAGCGCATCAGACTCCGCGGCTTCGGGCAAAAATGACTGGGAGGCGCAGAAAAAACTCGCTGCGGCCAGACGCAAGACCGAAAACGAATTTGCGGCATGCGAGGCCGAGATCGCTAAGCTCGAAGCCAGAAACGAGGAGATTGACGGATTGTTCGAGGATCCCGAGATCGCCACAAATTCGGTTAAACTCAGGGAACTGACCGAAGAAAAGTCTTCGAACGAAGAAAAGCTTGAGGAGCTGATGCAGACATGGGAGGATTTGTATGAGAAGCTTAATGACTCTGGTAATTCCGTGCTATAACGAGGAAAAGGCTCTCCCGCTGTTCATGGAAGCTGTCGCGCCGGTAAGAGCCGCGCTCGCCGCAGGAGAATATGACACAGGCACAGGCGAAGTCCTGGTCTTTGACCCCTGCGACACTGAGCTCATTTTCGCAGACGATGGTTCGACCGACTGCACATTGAAGTTCCTGCGCGAGTATCACGCAGCCGATGAGACCGTCAGATATGTCTCGTTTTCGAGGAACTTCGGCAAGGAAGCAGGTATATACGCCGGTCTTAAAGCGGCAAAGGGCGATTACATCGTGCTGCTCGACGCCGATCTGCAGCACCCTGTGGAATATATCCCCGTCATGTACGAGGCTCTGACTTCGAAGACACTCGCCTTCCCCGATGGGGACGGCTCGGTCCGCGGGCATTACGATTCCGTCGCGATGTTCAGAAATAAAAGAAAAAGCGACGGCAGAGTCCGCGCTTTCTTCTCAAAATGCTTTTTCAGACTGATAAACAGGCTCTCGGGTCTGCACCTCGTGGACGGTGCGACCGATTTCCGCATGATGACGCGGAAAATGGCCGATTCGGTGCTCTCGATGAACGAATACAACCGTTTCACAAAAGGGATATTCAACTGGGTCGGATACAACACGCTCTGGCTCCCCTACGACGACGCAAAAAGATGCGCGGGTGATTCCAAATGGACCACCGCGGGCCTCATCCGCTACGGCTTTGAGGGCATATTCGCATTCTCCACAAAGCCCCTCACGATCGCCTTCGGGCTCGGCATAATACTCTGCCTGCTCGCCGTGATCTACGCGGTATACACCGTGATCAGTACTCTGATCTTCGGCAATCCCGTCGACGGCTATCCTTCGATCTTTACGATGGTCCTGCTGTTCGGCGGCATACAGCTGCTGTTCCTCGGCTTCCTCGGCCAGTACATGTCACGCATGTACCTCGAGACCAAACACCGACCGATATACATCATGAAAGAAAGCAGCGAAGATAAATAATAAGACATGGGGGACCTGCTAAGACATGGGGACGGTTCTTCTGTCTGCGAAGTGCGCAGACAGAAGAACCGTCCCCATGTCTTCCCATGTCTTCATGTATTATAGCTTAAAATCTCAGTCTCGTGCCCTCAAAGCGGCTCCTGGTCCTCAGGTAATAGAGTATATACCCTATCCTGTCGTCGAGGCTCTGCTTGCCGTCCGAGACGATATCCAGGGATATCTCCATGTTGAGCACCATATGCTCATCCACCTCGCCCGCATGCTCCTCGAGTATCCTGTGCTTTTCCTCCACGGTCTCCGCATCGAGAAAATCCGCAAGTACCTGCGGGATCTGAGGCTCACCGCCGTTATTGTTCTGCTCTGCCATAGGCTTCTCCGATCCGTGCCCAATACCGCTCCGGGCACACGTTAAATTAATCTCGTAAGTATTATATCACAATATCCGCTCACCGTCTGCCCCTGTCAGCACGCTGTCTCTGCTGCATGTAGTAATCGGCATATTCGTCGGTGATCAGCCTGTTCTGTATCATCTGCTCGAGATTGTCAAGAAAATCATATCGTGACATGGATGTGTCGTCAACCATCTGCTGCAGGATCGCGCCGATGATGTTCTGGTACTCCTGCTGCCCGATGACCTGATCGATCCAGAGGAGTCTCGCCTCAAACGCGCGCTTGAAGTAGATGCTGTGCTCACCCTCGAGCTTGAGCGAATCGTAGATGTGCATGTCGAACTTGTACTTCGCGCGCAGGGCTCTCATTGACCTCGGAGTCACGGCTACGATACCGCCGAGCACATACTGATTTTTGGTGTAATTCGTAATGCCCATCCTGTTCGTGAATGAGTTGAATGTAGGCATCACATCCTCAAACTGCTCGTAAATGCCCATATCGTTCCTGATGCGGTTATAGGCGTCCAGATTCTCTTCTTTGACCTCCGATCTGTAGGTAACGTTCAAGAACTGTGAGAGCGGCATGCTCTCTACTCTCTCGTTGCCCTCCATCAGCAGGAAATAGACGATCTTTTTCTTCATCCAGACCAGCGCCGGGGTACGGGCCGTGTCAAACTTTTTCGAGTCGTCTATGATGACCGGCACGAAATCCTTTTTGACCTTATAGCGGTGGAGCAGCTGCCTGTACAGAATGGGCGTGTACAGCGCCATCTGCTCGTTCTCGTCACGGAGCATGCGGTCTATGCGGGCCTCTTTGGCAGCGCGGGCATCACGCTCCGCGCGCGACTCTCGATTCCCTGGCGCACCCGCAGCCTCGTCGCCGCCGTCCTCGTCAAAGCTCCTGGCCGGACGGATATCGAGCTCGTCCCTGCCGGCTTTGGCCCTGCGGCGCTTACGTCTCCTGCGTCTCCTGAAAAATGAGAAAAATCCCGATCCAGACTCATCGTCCTCATCGCCGTCATCATCGGGGAGTTCCTCTTCCTCGTCATACTCTATGCTGACGATCTTTGAGTCGCCGCCGACCTCTTCTTTCCTGTGCCGGATGCGCTTCGTACGGTCCTCGCCGTCATCGTCGTAGCCGTCGTCTCCGTCCTCATCGGTCTCTTCGGTCATACTGCTGCGGCGGCCGTTCCCGGTCTTACTGCCGCGGGGACGTTCGTCCTCATCGTCCTCATCGTCATCGTCCACGTCCTGTGATACGAAATTTGCCAAGAAAACCATCATCAGGCCGACTATTATAGCCAGCGCGCCCACAGCGAGCGCCCAGAGTTCATAAGTGATGCCTCCGTAGATCGCGAGCGCCAGACCTCCTGCCACCAGCACAAAGACTGCCAGGAGGAAAAATCTGGTTTTCGCCGAACCGTATTTGATTGTAGCTATCAGCCTCCCCACAGCCTTCTCCTTTCGCTTAGCTTCAGCCATTCGCAGTTACGCTTTTCTACCCTTAAGTCAGGGTCATTATTTATAAAAATCAATGATGCCGGAAATCTTTGAATGCATGTTCTCAAACAGCAGATCGAGTATGGTCACCGCCGCCATCGACTCGACCACTACCACCGATCTGGGCACCGTGGTGGTCTCAGCCGCGTCCGCGAGCTCGAGCTCTGCCGTGCCGCCGTCACTGTCTATCGAGTTCATCTTAATGCCTGTCAGAGGCGAAGGCGCGAATGCCGCGCGCAGGATGATCTCAGAGCCGTCGGATACACCTGAAAGCACTCCGCCGGAATGATTCGAAGTCTTTACCACGCCGCTCTCTATCGCAAATCCGTCGGATGCGCCGCTGCCCTGCTGTCCCGCGATCGCGAAACCGTCGCCGAACTCCACGCCGCGAACGAGATCTATCGACATGATCGCCGCCGCGAGTCTCGCATCGAGCTTGCCAAAGAAAGGCGAGCCTATGCCTGCGGGAACACCCGAGATAATAAGCTCCGCTACTCCGCCTGCGGTATTCTTCTCTGCGGCCAGCTCCTTTAAGTACTCCACAGCCTTTTCCGAAGCCTCGGCGTCGGGCATGTTCACCGGACTCGTTTTCAGAACGTCGAGCGAACAGTTGCCGTACTTTATCGAAACGGGTCCTATGGACCTCACATACGAACAGAAAGTAATGCCGAGCTTATTAAGGATCGCCGTGGCCACGGCACCCGCTGCCGTACGCGCCGCATTGTCGCGGTCGGTAACACGGCGGGCCATGCCGAACTTTGCCTCGTAAGCCGCGTCTCCGGTCCCCGGACGGTAGATAAAACGCTCCTCCTCGCCGGGCCTGTATTTGATCGCGGAATTGATGATCGTCATCGAAAGAGGCGTACCGTTGGTGACGCCGTTCTGCAGTCCCGAATTGACCGTCACGAAATCATTCTCGTGGCGTCTCGCGAACAGACACGCCGCGGTCGGTCTCCTGCGGTTCATGTAAGCCTGGATATCGTTCTCGCCGAGCTCGAGTCCCGCAGGCACTCCGTCGATCACCACTCCGATCCCGTTGCCTCCGGTCTCGACCCATGAGGTTATGCTGAAATTCTTCCCGAATGTAGCTCCTGCCATATTAACTCCGTTTCTGCCCGAGCAGCGCCTCGAGCTCTGCCCTGCCCTGCGCGTAATCCTTAAATACGATGCCCTGCATGCCGACTGCCGCAGCACCGTCGATATTCTCGGAAGTATCGTCGAGGAATACGCACTCATCTGCTTTAAGTCCGTATCTGTCGAGCAGGATATTATAGATGCGCGCATCGGGCTTTAAGACCTTTTCCTGCCATGAGATCACGCGTCCGTCCTCAAGTCCGAAGAACTTGAAGTGCGTGCTGATATACTCGTAATGGTCCTCGGAATAGTTTGAGAGCAGATAGACCTTATAACCCCTGCTCTTAAGCTCCGATATCCACCCCGCGGAATAATCGTACTCCATGACGAGCCGCCTGCGGTCCGCGAAAAACAGCCTGATAGCGTCCTCCATCTCAGGGTCCGTCGCGATCATCGCGGTAATGATATCGTCGAGCGGCATCACTCCTCGGTCGACCTCTCTCCAGAGCGCGTTTTTCGTGGTCGCTGCCGCAAGACGCCATGCCTTGCCGCCCGGCTGCCACTCGGCCTCATCGGTAAACCCGAGCTCCTTTATATAATCTCTCCACCTGAAAGCGGCGAGCACATTGCCTATATCAAATACTATATTTTTGATCATATATTCTCTATCTGCCAGTCGATGGCAGTCTCTCCGTGCGATGTAAGGAAATCATTGGCTTTGCTGAAATGCCTGCATCCGAAAAAGCCTCTGTACGCCGAAAGCGGCGAAGGATGCGCGGCCTTAAGTACCAGATGTTTGGGATTGTCGAGCATCGCGGCCTTTTTCTGCGCGGGCGAACCCCAGAGCAGAAATACCACGGGTCTGTCGATCCTGTTTACCGCAGCAATGATCGCGTCGGTCAGCTGCTCCCAGCCGTGACCCTGGTGCGAGTTTGCCGCATGCTCCCTGACCGTGAGCACCGTGTTCAGCAACAGCACTCCCTGATCGGCCCACTTTTTGAGATACCCGTTATTGGGCGTATAGCAGCCGAGATCGTCCGCGAGCTCCTTGTAGATATTGACCAGCGAGGGCGGCGGCGGATTCCCCGGAAGTACCGAAAAACACAGCCCGTGCGCCTGATGAACCTCATGATACGGGTCCTGCCCGAGGATCACGCATTTGACCTTCTCCAGGGGCGTGTACGCCAGTGCGTTGAAAATATCGTCCGAAGGCGGGAATATCACTCTTTTCGAATACTCCTCACGGACAAAATTGTATAACTGTCTGTAATAGGGCTTCGCGAACTCGGGCTCGAGCACTCTCTGCCACTCTCCTGTTATCGCAGCCAATTCAATTGTCTCCTGTCATCAGTCTCCGAAATACTTGTCTATGCCGTCCGCTATGCCGCGTACCAGCTTCTCCCTGTACTCCGCGGTCTGCAGCAGCCTGTCCTCCTCAGCGTTCGACAGATACCCGAGCTCGACATGCGCTGCGGGTATATTCGTCCAGTTAAGGGCGGTAAGGCCGTTGTGTCCGATAGCGCCCCAGTTCTTGGCTCCGGTCTCGGCTTCCATTTCGGAAAGGATGTCCCGGCAGAGCGTCTTACATTTCTCGGCCAGCTGCTTTGAAACAAATTCGTTGTCATCCGAAGGGCAGAAAGCCATGATGCCCTTTATGCCCTCGTTCTCATCGGCATTGCCGTGGATATGGAGAACGATCTCGCCGTTGATGTTCGCGAGCCTCGCGCGCTCCGCGTCGCTGATCGAGACATCGTTGGTCTCACGGATCATATATACACCGTAGCCGCGCTTAACCAGCTCATCGCGCAGCATCAGCGATACCTCGAGAGTCATCTTATACTCGGGAGTATCGGTCGCCGTGCCCTCCGCGCCGGAAGTGACCTTAACCTTGGTCTGGGTCGCTCCGGGGCCGATAGGCTCCTTTTCGCTGACATTGGTCGCCTGATGCGCCGCGTCTATTACGACGGTGTGCTTGCCCGCAGGAACGGACGTAGGCTCGGGCTCGGTGCCTGTCACCGCAGCATCGGCTGTGCCTGTGGGCGCAGTATCCGTGCCGTCCGAAGTACCGTCTCCCGTCTGTGCTGCATCGGTACCCGCCTGTGCTGCATCGGTATCCGTCTGTGCGGTATCATTACCTGCCTGCGCAGCATCGCTGCCTGCCTGATCGTCCGCTGACGCGCCTCCGGGCTCGGTGCCTGCAGGTTCGGTGCCTGTCACCGATGCTCCGTCGGTGACAGGCACCGAACCTGCCGCCTTCTCATCCGCACGCATCATTACCTTTGCCGCCAGCGACATGATCACTACCGCTCCGAGGAATATGGCCGCGATGATCGCGATCCTTTTAATCAGCTCATTCATCGTAATATTTCTCCATTAACGAACCTAAAGCGGGGACTGTTCATCTCCCGCTTAAGGTCTGTCTGTTGATGCGATTATGCCGGGGAACCGTGCACGCTGTCCTCAGCTCTTGAGCTCAAGCAGCTTTGCCTTCAGCTCGCCCTCGATACGTCCGAGCTCGGCCTCTGCCTCTCTGCGCTTCTGCTTGCCCTCTGCCTGTATTCTCATAACCTCATCGAGGGTATTGATAAGGTTCTCATTGGTTGTCTTAAGTGTCTCGATGTCAACGATCGAGCGCTCAGCCTCCTTGGCCGTCTGGATGGTAGCCATCTTAAGGGTCTCGGAGTTTTTCTTAAGCAGCTGGTTGGTCATCTCGGTAACCGCCGACTGAGCCGCTGTAGCCTCCTGGCTGTGCGCAATGCCGAGAGCGAGTACCATCTGTGATTTCCACAGCGGGATGGTATTAACGATCGAGGACTGGATCTTCTCGACCATGAGTGTATCGTTGTTCTGGAGGAGTCTGGTCTGCGGTCCGAGCTGGATCGAGATCATCCTGGTCAGTTCGAGGTCATGGAGCTTCTTCTCGAAACGCTCACAGAGGTTAGCCATATCGTTGTAACGCTGCGCGTCCTCCTGCGCTCCGGTCTGCTCAGCCTTTTTCCTGAGCTCCTCGAGCTCGCCGGTACGTACCGCCTCGAGCTTCTTCTTGCCGGCGATGATGTACATCGTCAGCTCCTTATAATATTTGAGGTTCAGGTCATACATCTGATCGAACATCGCGATGTCCTTCATCAGGGTAACCTGGTGGCTCTCGAGCTTGTCAACGATCTTGTCTACGTTAACCTCAGCCTTGGCATAGGATGCCTTCAGTGCCTCGAGGTCACGCTTTTTCTTCTGGAAGAAGCCCATGAGGCCCTTCTTCTCTTCCTCATTCATGGTCTTAAGCTGAACAACGAGAGCCGACAGATCCTCACCGATCTCGCCGAGGTCCTGTGTCTTAACATTCTTCAGAGCGCTCTCCGAGAAGGATGCGATATTCTTCTGAGCCGAAGAACCGTAGCTCATAACCTGGTTGGAATCGGTGATATCGATCTTCTGGCTGAACTCCTCGACTACCTTGCGCTCAGCCTCGGTGAGCATGGACTCGTCGAGCTTTACAGCGTTGGCCTCACGCTTTTTCTCCTTTTCGGCCTCCTCCTGCTGCTGGAGTGTCTGTGTCTCAAGCGAAGGTGACTGCACGGGATTCAGTGTAAGACCGAAATCGGGAGCCGCAACGCCTGCATTGTTCTCGGGTTCAAGTGTTAAAGAAATGTTGTTATTGTCGTCCATCTTATATCTCCTTTACATTATAATTTCAACTGTGTAATGTTCATCTCGTCGGTGAGACCCTCCTGCGCGAGCAGGTTCTCCATGACCTTGATCTCCGACGAAACATCCATGGCCTCATCCGCGTACAGCGAATCGAGCTGCTTATCAAAGGCTTCGAGCGCCTTATCCATCATCTCCTCGACCTGCTCCTTGGTGCCGTCTATATTGGCTCCGGAAATGCCCGCGTCATCCATGTGGTCATAGGAATTGAGAAGCTTGACCGCGGTGGGAAGATAATAGTTGAAGAAACGTCTGACAGCGTTTTTCTTGGAAGGATGCTGTATCACGTAGTCCACGATCTTGGTCGTAACATCCTCGAGGTGAACGATCTGCGCCGATACCTTCTCATCCTCTATCGCGTCGTCGAGACGTCTCATCTCGGCGATAGCCTTCTCTTCCTCATCGAGCATCTTATCGATGGCATTGTCGCCGGTGCGGGGGCGCTTGTTGACCTTATACTTGTCGATAAGCGACTGCTCCTGCTCCTGTTTCATCTGCTCGCGAAGCTTACGCTGCTCCTCGGCCTTTTTCTCGGCGTCGATCTTGGCCTGCTCGGCCGCCCTGGCCTTAGCGAGCTCAGCCTCCATGGCCGCCTGCTTCTGGAGCTTTCTCTTCTCCCTGCGCGAAAGCTTGACCGGCTCGTCCGCGGGTCTTACCTTCACGGTCTGGACGTTTTGATCGTTCTGGCGTCCGTTATAAGAATATCTGTAGGTCGATGAGTAGGGATTGGCCGAACCGCTGCCGGCTCTGGTATCCACCGCTCCGTTATACGTCTGATAATTCTGTCCCGGCTGGCCGGGCTGTCCTGCCTGTCCGCCGTACCCCGCCTGACCTGCCTGTCCGGGCTGTCCCGCCTGATTATAGGTCTGGTTGGGATTATATGTCCGGTTGGGGTTGTATGTCTGATTGGGATTATATCTCTGGTCGGGATTGTATGCCTGGTTGGGATTATAATACCGGTTCTGGTTTTTGCCGGATCCCGTAAGTGCCTTGATCGCCTTGATTATCGCAAACAGCGCGATACCGAACACCCCGATACCGATCGCACCTGCGAACAGCCCGAACAATCCTTCGAGCAGTCCCATATTGCTGAGAGCGATGGCGATGATCACCCACCAGATCCAACTGTTTTTCTTTCTGCCGCTCATGTCTTTTAAAAAATCTCCGTATTCTATGTAAGCAACCGTTTTTTATCGGTCTCATTTTTATCATGTCTTATTTTACTAATTTGAAAACGAATTGTAAAGCCTTTGGGGATGCGTTTTAATTAGGTTTAATCCGCGGTTAATCCGTTTTTAAGAATATACGGACGGTATAATAATTTATATACTATTTGTACTGCCAGTGTATTTATTTTTCCCACCGGATGATATATCATAATCTCAGTCACATGAAACAACGGCAGGCAAAGGAGGCCGCACGATGATATCAAACCTTGCGGAGAATATACGAACGTTTCGCAAACAGCGCAGGCTGACGCAGGAACAGCTGGCGGAAGTTATGGGCGTTACCACGGGCGCCGTACATAAATGGGAGATCGGCGCGTCGGTGCCGGAGCTCGGCATGATCATGGAGCTGGCCGATTTCTTCGATGTGTCGATGGATGTGCTCACAGGCTACCGGATGAAGGACAACCGTATAGAAGCGCTGAAGAAACGGCTGGCGGAATACTGCAGGACCATGGATCCCGCGGCGATCGGCGAAGCCGAAAAAGCGCTGAAGAAATATCCCAACTCCTTCGAGATCGTAGACGGCTGCGCCTCGGTATTCCTGGTCTACTCGATAGGCAGCGAGAAAAAGGATATGGCGCGGCGCGCTCTGGAGCTGCTGTACCGCGCGCTGGAGCTGCTCCCGGGCAATACCGATCCCTGGTGCAACGAAGTCACTGTCTACGGGCAGATAGCCGATGCCTACCTGCTGCTCGGAGAGACCGAAAAAGCGCTGGATATCATGAAGGCGCACAATATCTGCGGGCTGTTCTCGGGGAACATCGGAGTATGGCTCTCCGTATATCAGAAACGGTACGATGAGGCAGAGACCTATCTTTCCGAAGCGCTGATCGGCAGCGTCAACGATATACTGAACGCTGCGTTCGGCTTCTATTCGGTTTTCTGCGCGAGAAAAGACTACGATTCGGCGCTGGAAATACTCGATATGGCAAAGCTCCTCATCGACAGGACCGTCAAAAAGAGCAGGACCGGATTCTTCTCAAAGAGCGAGGCCATGCTCCTTACGATGCTCGCGAATGTGCATCTGATCAAAGGAAACACAGGCGAGGCACAAAAACTGCTGCGCGAATCCGTAAGCATCACGCGCAGATTCGACAAAACGCCCGATTACAGCCTCGGTTCGGTAAGATTCGCGCTGGACACGGGCGAGACCTCGCTCCATGACATCATGGGCAAGACCGCCGCTGACAGTGCCCGTACCCTGCTCGGGCTGCTCGAAAACAAAAAACTGACTGAAATGTGGGAGGAAATATACGCAAATGAATGAGGGAGTCACTAAGAGCAAAAATGTATTTGCCAACAGAAATTTCAGACTGGTGTTCTTCGGAGCGCTGGTCTCGGAGCTCGGCGCGGGGCTGTACAGCTTTGCCGTCAGCTTTTATATCCTGGAGATCAGCAACAACAACGCTTTCCTGCAGGGCATGTACCTGACGCTCTGCGGCGTGGTACTGCTGCTGTTCACGCCGATCGGCGGCGTACTGGGTGACCGTTTCAACAAGGCCGGGATCATGTTTATCTGCGATTACCTGCGCGGTCTGCTGGTCATCGCCGCAACGGTGCTCATGATGCTGTTTAAGTCCGCAGACGCGCACATCGTGATACTGTTCGCGGTCGGCGGCCTCGGCAACGCGATCGGCGGCATATTCTCACCCGCGGCCCATGCCCTGTTCCCGCACATCGTCGATGAGGAGAAGCTGCAGCAGGCCAATTCCTATGTAAATATCAAGAGCTCGCTGCTCGGCATATTCGGCGTGGTGCTGGCCGGCATCATGTACGGTCTGATGCCCGTCACGACGCTGTTCATGATAGTAGGCGTCTGCTACGTGCTCTCGGGCGTTTCGGAGATGTTCATCCGCTACGAGCACCGCGTATCAACAGAGAGGCTCACGATAAAGCTGGCTCTCGGCGATATGAGGGAAGGCTTCGTCTATTTGAAGCAGCAAAAAGCGATAGTGGCTCTGATGATCGCGATCCTGTTCGTCAATTTCTTTATCGCGCCTTTTTATTCGAACTTCCTGCCCTACTTTATCAAAACCGACGTGGCTGCCGCGAAATCCTACATATTTGACGGTTTCCTGACTCCCGAGCTCTGGTCGTCCGTGCTCAGCGTAGTCATGGGCATCAGCTCGCTCCTCGCGTCCGCAATACTCAGCGCCAAAAAGCAGGACGACAGGATCGGCGGCAAAGTGGCAAAGCTCCTCTGCGCCAATGTCGGCCTCATGGTACTGCTCACCGGCAGCTACCGCCTCTTCGAGACCGGCGTGATATCGATCAGCACATTCCTCGTCGCGCTCTGTACCGGAGGCCTCATCTGGGGTTTCCTGCTGCCCAACATCAATATCCCGATCACCACGACATTCATGCGCGTCGTGGACCGCGACAAACTGAGCAAGGTCACCAGCATCACAGCCGTGTTCTCGCAGGGCCTGATCCCCATCGCCACAGCCCTGGCCGGCGTGATACTCCAGTATTTCGGCAGCACCGTGCTGCTCTCGTTCTGCACCGCGGGATTTGCCGTGACTGCGCTGTTCCTGCTGTTTAACAGGGAGACGAAGAAAATATGATACATCTTAAGCGATATAAACGATATACGGTTAGTTTGCAACCCTATTACAACTAAATGACCAAACCGCACCAATGCAAGTAAAAATCCACCTTTCGGGGCTTTAAAACTTCCCGATTGGTGGATTTTCTTCGTCTCCCACATCTATTGAAAGAATATCTGTTATTGCTTTTTGTATCTCATGTTCTTTCATATCGAGCCCGATCACTGTGGTGTCCATGTCCATAGTAGTTCTCTCTTCAACTCCAAGCATGGATGATATGAGAAGTCCGCCTTTTAATACAAAATTGTCTTTATATGCTGATTTCGCAAGTCTTTCCAAAACTCTTTCGAGCATAAACATCTGAAGAACTTCCTGCGGCTGCAGATTCCTTTTAGCGGCAAAACTTCTGATCTGCCCTTTAAGCTGTTCCGGGGTTCTGTCTTTCATTGCAGGACCTCCATATAGTTCCTGACCTTTGACTCAATATTAAACTCCTTGGCGTACCTGATCACCTTCCTCGGATTACAATTGCTCCTAAAGTACTCCTGAATGGCTTGTATATAAATCTGCTTATCCACGCTATCTTTGTCCCTGATCATATCGCAAATGCACCGTTCGGGATCATATGCTCTTACGCTGTATCCCATAGGAGTCGTCACGCTCATTATGCCCAAATCCCATAGTTCTCTTTTGCAGTAGTGAAACCTCGTATTCCGATATGTCTTCTTGATCCTCGATATATTATCTCCTTGTGGTACGGTAATATCCAACAAATGCGGAACGCGGTCTGACATTCCATGTAAAAAAAGAGCTGTTCCGTGCGAATATATCAATTTCTCTGATCTGTTCTGAATAACTTTATACTCATCAGGCTCATTATCTGCCAACACATAATTACCATGAGATTCCTTCCTAAGAACCTCACTCGCCAGAAGCGCATATAATGTAATCCGGTCAATTCCTGCACGCTGAAGATCTCCGGCGGATATAACACCATCATTTATTTCTATCAAGGCCTTAAGCTTGTCATATTTATAATTCATATTCTTCACCGCCTTTCATTTCGTTCTTTAATTTTATTATTTTAAAGAACATTTTGTAAATAGAGTTTTTTATAAACAACGATATTAAATAATGCAAAAAGGCTCACCAGCCGGTGAGCCTCTATAATTATTGCTATCTTATTTTTTTAATTCCTCAGTATCCGCGCCTCTTTTTCCTTATTACTGCGATCAAAACCGGAATAAGTATCGCTGGGATCAAGCCGATAAGCGCAGGATAATACCACTTGGAAAAATGATCGTATAAGAGCATAAATACCAGCGCTTCAACCACAAAGAATATGCAAAGAGAAAGCTTTGTCGAAAACCTGCTCTCCATGAATTCAGCACCTACACCCATTTGCAAATTGTCCTTGATTTCTTGCCTCTCGAGTTCTCTGTTGAGCTGGTTCCAATTATTTCCGATTATCATCATTCTGCCTCCCATAGGTTATATAGTTTATTATACTGTTATATCTTATTCTTCCGAATCCCTCAGCAGGTATTTCATAACGGTATCAATCCCGTTCTTGTAGTCCTCAAGAGTCTGGAAAACCGTGATGTCCGGCATCAGCGCAGGATCATCGTTGTCGGGCCAACAATAATAACAGTAATTAGCCGCAAGCCAAACTTCCAGTTTCCCATTCGGTGTAACAAAGACTCCCCTTGGAAAAAAACCATTAGGCGGCTGACCGGCAGGCGATCCCACCAATAAAACATCTCCGCCAAAGCGCCGAATGAAAGTTGATATTGATACTGCTCCGGAAAAAGAACCTCCATTTATCAATACATACTTCCCTTCTTCTGCATCCAGCGAATGTATCCGCTTTATTATTTCGCCTGCTGCTGTATCATAACCACCGCCGTTATTTCTAAAATCCAATATGACTTTTTTGACACTCCCGGTTTTTTCCGCTGCCCAGACTGCTTCATTAATAGGTTTGTCCATATCAGTTGTACATCTCCATGCCCTGATATAGAGCACTGTACCATCTTCCAAAAAGCTGTACCAGGTTGTCTTATCCGGATTTGACGATCTCAGTTTTCTGCTAATGGCTTCATCCTGTTCAGTCAGCACTTGATAATCAACCATTTTCAGTGTTTCATCATCATGTACACATGACAATTCAAGTTCCCAAGCGGTACCGTCTTCATCAGTCAGCGAAAAAAGTGCAGTTTTTGATTCATCGACTACGCCCAGATAAAATAACAGATCATAGTTAAGCGTTAGCCGGAAGTCCCAGTAATAAAAGAACATCTCCTGCACCCAAGTCATACTTTCGTGTGATATCAGACGCCCATATTTTTCTATTATCGCAGAAAGCGGAATATCATTGATCGCATCAATACGACAAAGAAGGAGGTTCTCCATACCTTCCGGCGCTGCCACAATATATGCATTTGGCTCACCGTCGGTATAGATTGGCATCAATTCCAAGGGAAAAAACAGAGCTTCTTCCGGGTCGGGAAACGCCCAAACACATGAATGGGCATCCTCAAGGATCGCCGCAGCCTCCGCGCATCCGCAATGAAGTTCGAAATCACTCTTTTCACTGATAGATAATAACAAACTGTTTATCTTGGCGATAAACGCCTCACGCATTTCCACATTGAGCAGTGATTCATATTTTACATCCAACTCTTCAAAACCGTTTCGGATATCTATCATATAGCCAATCTCACATCCGCGGTCAATAAGTTTGGGATGTCCGCCGAGCGGGTCAAGGTATCTGTCCGCGAAGTATACTATATCCTCCTCCCACGCCCGGTCACGCTCATCGGTCATAGTGTACTCATACTTAGAGCCATCGCCTTTATAAAGCATTTTCGGCACAGGAGTAGGCGTGATCGTAGGTGCGGCTGTCGGAGCTGCCGACTGCGTCACTTCCGAAGAAGGGTCTGCAGAAGACATGGCAGTATCTTCGCTCCTGCTGCATGCAATAAGCAGCGACATCAGGATTACAATTTCCATCAGCCGAATAAACTGTCGTTTCTTATTCCGCCATCCACATTCTTGCATGCTCTTATCTCCCGTCTGTATTAAAACTGCGCAAGCAAAAGATCTCACTCATACATCAAGGTTTATTATGAAGGTCCATAAAATCATAGATACACATCGACTCCAGAAGATCACCGTACTTATCTTTGATCATACCTGCCATGCTTCTGTCGTTGGATATGTAATCCGCATGCGCCCCGCCATAAAAGCCTACAATTTCTTTTTCCCCGATTCGCTCGAATTCGGCAATAAAGTTCTCCGCCATTTTCGTCTCCCGGTAGTAAGATGAATATTGATCATAAAATTGAATACCCTGCTTTCTGCATTCAGAAGCAAGTACATACTTTTCCGTATCCTTTAGCCCTTCATTCTTAAGGTACTCCAAATAACGTTTCCCCGTTGAATTATACTGATGCCCTACATCGGTACCGTGAAAAACAGTTTCCGGAAAGTCCCTCTTCAGTGTTTTCATGAAAACCAGATTCGCTTCCGATTCTCCTGCGACTGTACCCGCCGCGTCACGACAGATTTGATATAGGATCTCATCATCCTCCGCCTTCATCCAAAGGTTTAGGAATTCCGCTGTATAGTAGGGGTATTCTATGAACAGATCACGACATCCTTTAGCATAAAACCAACTCCAGATCTCAATCTCCACATCATAGTACTCCTCCAGCCCGTGCATTTCCCCATAGATATGAATTTTTGCTTCTTCGCGGGGAATATAATGCTCCATCATTTCCGTAAAAGATCCTTCAGCAACTTTATACGTTATTCCCAACGATGAAAGCCATTCATTTATATACTCGTCGGAGGAACAGTTTAGCAGTACTTCCAGCCCGTAGTTATCAATAATGTATTTCCCAAATAATTCAGCTATGCTCTTACTAAGCCGGACTTCTTCTTCCGTTCTGCTGACTGTAAAAAAATACGCCGAAAACATGCTAAGGACACTTTTATGCCTCTCGTCCCGAAGAAATGATCTTACATCATCCGCATCGGGAACTTCGCGGGTCAGCCACGTAAAACAGGCATATTTTTTCCATACTTCCCGGGTCGGAAGATCAATATAATACCGGATCAGTTCTTCAAGATAGTTTCCGCTGTAAATATCTTCTTCGGTACAGGCCAGATACTCTTCAGTCGCTCTGTTCCGTTCTCTCTCCGAAAGGTTATTATTTACTTCAAGTTTGTATTTTTTAAGCGGGATCTCCAATAAATGCAGCGGTTTCAGATCTTCATAGATATCTGCTATTATTTCGTTCCTGTTTTCAATGTCTTCGGAAACATCGATCTGCAGAAGTATCCGCTCCGCGGGAACTCTATTCCCGCAGCCGGACAGAATTATAGAAAAGAATATCAGTACCCCGATCAAATAATAACGTTTCATTAACCCGCAAAACCTTCCTGCCCAAGCCAAACGAACATAAATGCTTCTCTTAGTTTGTAGCATATCATCTTATACGCTCAATTCAACAGAGAATCCCCGAATTATACATTTTCGCCCCTGAAATGTCAAAAAGCGCGTCGGGACCATGTCCGGCGCGCAAAAATAACCATATTGATCCTAGCGGTAAAACATCAGAACGAAAAACAGTGATACTACCATGAAAACAGCTCCCGTGATGAACAGGAATCCGTAGCCCGAAGACTTCTTTGCCTTCTCCCGCCTTCTTTCGACAAAATCGGCATATTTTTCGTCCTCACGGAGACGCGCGCCCGGGATCAGCGATCTGAATACTTTTCCGAGCGCAAAGGATACCCCATCGAGCGCTCCGAGGGAAGACGCCCATACCAGGGCTCCGCTCATTATAAACAGTATACCGGGAACCGTGGTCGCGTCAGCGAGCATCCTGTAGTTTTCAACCGCATCTTCTGACGGAAAATCTCTCAAAGCGAGATAAAGATAAGCGAGACCTCCTCCCAGCAGGAAGGAGGTGACGTATTTAATAACTCTTGTTTTTTGGTCCTTACTCATAAAGTATTATGCCTGGCACTCTTTCTTGTATCTCTCGGCTTCTTCGTCGTTGCAGTATACAAAGTGTCCGGGCACGATCTCGCGCATGGTGGGACCCTGTTTGCTGTAATCGTGATCTTTCAGCTTATTGTATACGATACGCTTTCTCTTCTTCTCCGAATCGGGATCGGGAAGCGGGATAGCCGAAAGCAGTGATCTGGTATAAGGATGCAGGGGATGCGCAAACAGCTCATCCGATGTGGCCAGCTCTACCATCTTGCCATAGTACATAACGCCGATGCGGTCCGAGAAATACTTAACTACGGACAGGTCATGCGCGATGAACATGATAGTGATGCCGTACTCATTCCTGAGGTCATTTAAGAGGTTGATTACCTGCGCCTGGATCGAAACATCCAGTGCCGATACGGGCTCGTCGGCAATGATCATCTCGGGATGCATAACTACGGATCTTGCGATACCTATACGCTGTCTCTGTCCGCCGGAAAACTCGTGGGGATAACGTCCCGCATGCTCACGCACCAGACCTACCTTTTCGAGGGCCTCATAGACCCTCTCCTGGATGACATGCTTATTCTTCTCACCGCGGATGATCAGACCCTCACCGATGATTTCCTGTACTGTCATACGGGGATCGAGCGATGCGATGGGATCCTGGAAGATCATCTGGATCTTGTCGACTACCTTTTCCTTTTTCTGAACGGCAATAGCCTTCTTGATTTCCTCTTTATTCTTAGCTATTTCCTGTTTAAGCTGCTCTTTTTCCTGAGCGGATGCGGTGCTCATCTTTTTGCGGGCTTCGCGGATCGCCTGTCTGTACGACATGGTGCCTGCAGCTACACGCTTACCTTCCAGATATACATTTCCGGAAGTAATATCATATATCTTGATGATCGAACGACCTGTGGTTGTTTTTCCGCAGCCCGACTCTCCTACAAGTCCGAAAACCTCGCCCTTGTATACCGAGAAACTTACATCATCAACAGCCTTTACCCTGCCGAAATACTGGCAAAGATTTTCAACGCGAAGCAGCTCTTCGCCTTTTTTGATCTCAGACATTTGCTTCACCTCCGTTGTTATTCTTTGCCTTCATGCGGGCGATACGCTCGCGAATGACGGCCGGAGTCTCCAGCTTCGGTGCATTCGGATGGAGGAGCCATGTGGCAGCCTTATGTGTCTCGGAAATCTCGAACATCGGAGGCTGCTGCTCAAAGTCGATCTGCATAGCGTATTTATTGCGCTCTGCAAATGCATCTCCTACAGGAGGATAGATCATGTTGGGAGGAGTACCGGGTATGGACTCGAGTTTCTCCTTTGTATCCAGATCGGGCATGGACGAAAGCAGCGCCCATGTGTAAGGGTGTCTCGGATCATAGAAGATATCGCTCGCGGTACCCTGCTCTACGATCTTTCCTGCGTACATAACCGCGATATCATCCGCCATGTTCGCAACAACGCCAAGATCGTGCGTAATGAATATGATCGACAGATTTCTCTTTGCCTTCAGTTCGTTGATCAGCTCGAGGATCTGAGCCTGGATCGTAACATCGAGCGCCGTAGTGGGCTCGTCGCAGATCAGGATCTCGGGATCCGCGGTAAGCGCGATCGCGATAACGATACGCTGTCTCATACCGCCGGAGAACTCGAACGGATACTGATTGTATCTCATACGGGGCTCGGAGATACCAACCTCGTCCATGAGCTTGATAGCGTTCTCCTTCGCCATGGCACGCGTGATCTTGTATACTACCTTAGATGCGCGGTCCTTGAAGAAATCAACGAGCTCTATCCTTCTCTCCTTGAAGTCCGTATTCCTTATGTTTTCTTCGGCGCCGTCGAAATCATCTGCCAGACCGCTGATAACACTGCAGATATTCTGCTTAAGGAGGTCCAGATCAACGATATTCGCGGGAACTACCTTCCAGTCAATTTTCTTGCCTCTGGCAATCAGTTTCTCACGCTTTGCGTTCTGCTTGTCAAAGCGCTTCTGCTCCTTGGGGTTTTCCTTCTCAAAGCGGAAAAACTTCTCTATAGCGTCTCCGATACTGGTGTGGAAAGTATATGCCCTGTTGTCCTTGCGGATCTCCAGAGGATCGATAGCGTCACCGACTGCCTTGATCATAACCTTGGCGCGTCTTTCACTCTCTTTCTGTTCAATACTTCCGTTAAAGTATGACAGCTCGCTGCGCAGAATGCCGACTGCCTGCTTTTTCTTTGCGAGATACTTATCGGCGTTATACTTAAGAGCCTTCTCACTGTAGTCCAGGAACTCGAGCATGAAATTATCGTTCAGGAATTTGAGTGACTTTTCATTAAGCTTCTCTACAGGCATATCGTAGATATTCTCCGAAGGATTCTTTAACGCATAGTATCCGATACGGAAGAAATTGGGCCTGGTCTGCTCCGACATCTCCGAAAGGATCTGTTCGAGATCCTTTAACGCTCCCTCAAGCGAAGGGTCGAGATTATAATCATCCGCTGCAGGCTTATAGAGCGCCAGCATATCACTGACCTTTTTATCTGCCTCAGTAAGGCGCTCCTTGTACTCGCGTACGAAGAACTCACTCTTTAGCTTCCCGGTCTTTTTGAGGATATCCTTTACCAGATGCTTAACGTTCTGCTTCTGGTTCTTTTCAGCCATAAACAGCAGATCCTTAAGCTCGGCGAGCGTATCTCCGCAGTTCTCGAAATCGAGATTGTACTCATGCTCGAGCTTGTTCGCATTGATGCAGAACTGATCGAATGTAGAGCACATCTCCTTTGCTTTTTCGGCATCGGTGGCGCGTGATTCAATCATAGCCTCGCGGAGCAATGCGAGAGTTTCGTTGAACTGCTTACGCGCCGCCTTACGGTTAGCCTTGTTTTTAAGCAGAGTAGCCTCTGTGATCTGTCGTCCGATACGAACGATGGGGTTCAATGATGACAGAGGATCCTGGAAGATCATGGAAATCTTGTCTCCTCTGACCTTATGCATATCTTCTTCTGAGATCTTTAACAGATCCATGCCGTCATAAAAGATCTCGCCGCCCTCAACGATCGAGTTGCCGGCCAGGATACCGAGTATAGCCTTACTGGTTACAGACTTACCGGAACCTGACTCGCCTACGATCGCGAGTGTCTTTCCTCTCTCCAGATCAAAGGAAATGTCACGCACCGCGCGTACAATTCCCGAATTGGTCCGGAAAGAAACTTTTAAGTTTTTAACTTCTAATATTTTATCCATTTCTTAATCTCCAGACATTATTCATCTGCACCGCGCAGTGCAGGGTTAAACGCGTCTCTCAGTCCGTTGCCGAACAGGTTGAAGCATATCATCAAAAGTGAAAGTGTAGCTGCAGGGAAGAACATCAGGTGAGGATAATTCATCCAGATAGCCGATGCATCCGAGAGCAGCGTACCGAGGCTGGTCTGGTTAGCAGATCCAAGCTTTACGATACCGAGGTAGCTCAGCATACTCTCAGACTTCATGGTTGCAGGGATGACCATCGCGCTTGCTGTGACGATCGTACCGAGCGAGTTCGGGAATATGTGCTTCCAGATGATTCGTCTGTCCTTCGCGCCAAGTGTTCTGGCCGCCATTACATATTCCTGATTCTTAAATCTATAGAACTGATGACGTACCAGTGATGCGGTTCCGATCCATCCTGTCGATATATATGCGAACAACAGGGATACGATAGGTCCTACCTTTTGTGCCAAGTGTATCTGGAAAAGGGTTGCTACAACGATAAACGGCACATCCCAAAGAATTTCCGCGATGCGCTCAAGTATAAGGTCTATCCACCCTCCGTAATATCCTTCTACTGCTCCGTACAAAGCACCGAGTACGAAGTTTACTACGGATACAAAAATCGCAATAAAGAAACTCAGGCGAATACCACCCGCCAGGCGGAGCATCAGGTCACGTCCCTGTGCATCTGTTCCCATGATATAATTGGGCTCATGGCCGAAGAGGTACTCGTAATAGTTGATGTAGAGAACACGGATCTTGTACTGTGCGGTATCTACGTCTCCGCCGCCGGTATACTCGTAGTAGATCGGGTTTCCGTCAGCGTCACGCTTGTAGTTATCCTCAAGCACCATGTCCTTGCTGAACTCTTTAACCTTAACATACTTAGTACCCTTTTCGTTCATCTTCAGAGGAGTACCCTTTGCGTCTGTCTTATACCAGCAGTTCGCATCTGTGGTATCCATGCAGTATTCGTTATTCTGCACCAGAGGATAAAGGATATGCTTTCCGGTCTCCTTTTCCCAGTCAAGGATATTTTGGAGTTCCTTCTGCTCTATGCTCCTATACTGGAAACCTACCTCCAGATATGTCTCTATATCCGCGGTATATGTGGTAGTTTCCTGCTTATCGGCTCCGATAGTTTTGACCGCGCTGGTAACCTCCAGGATGGGCATGTACTCGCTGTCCATAGCCTGAGCGAAGCTTACCTCTTCGTTTCTGTAGTCCTCAGCTCCTACTCCTACCGCCAGAGCTTTCATCAGACTTCGCGAAGAGAATGAGCGGCTGGTGTAACCTGTCTTAAATCCGAGATCGCGCAGCAGTGTGATCCTGGGTGCGTTCTTCGCATAGTTTACGACCATGAACTTCTGGTCATAGCCCCTCACACACAGAGGTGCGATAAATGAAAACAGGAAAATGATAATGATTATAATTGCCGCAACAACCGATGCACGGCTCTTTCTGAAGCGGATCCATGCATCCTTTAAGAAGCCGATAGGCTTATCCTCAAACATCTTATCGTGCAGCTTCTCGTTTTCGTTGACAAAGCGGAACTTCTCGGGATCGATATTGATCAATTTATTCTGTTCGTTACTCATCTTATCTCTCCCCCATTCTGATCCTGGGATCAATAAATCCAAAACTCAGGTCAACTAAGATTCCGGATCCCAATCCAAGGAATGTATAGAATACGCTGTCAAGCATCAGCACATCGTAATCAAGTGTATTGAGCGCGCGCATATAGAGCTGTCCTACACCGGGAACGGAGAATATCTGCTCAATAATCATCGATCCGCCCATGATAGCCAGGAAACTTCCGATGATACCGGGCAAGATGGGAACCATCGCATTCTTCAGCGCATGACGCGAGGTGGCCTGTGCCCTGGTCAGTCCCTTGGTACGTGCGAGCAGCATGTAGTCGGAGGTCAGTGACTCAGTCAGCTCCGCTCTGGTCGAACGACAAAGTGACGCGATCTCACCGAAGCTCATAGCCAGAATAGGCGCGATCATCGAATGGAACATCTTCCATGAGAAGTAAGTATTACCGGTATCAGCCAACGCATACAGCTGCAGGGGCAGCCAGCCCAGCTTAAAGTAGAGTATGTACTGTACGAGGAACGCATATACATAACTCGGCACCGAGATAAACAGTATGACCAGAGTACTTATCACAGTATCCTGCCACTTGTTCTTCTTGATCGCTGCATATACGCCGAGCGCAATACCTACGGGTACTGAAAAAAGCAGCGAGTAAACATTGATCAGTACCGTGGGAAGCAGTCGGCTGGTCATAAGATCCCATACAGGCATATTGTATTTAATATACCAGCTGGTTCCGAAATCCCACTGGGTAAGGATATTTTTCCAGTAGATACCGTACTGTATAAGCAGCGGTTTGCCATATCCCAGCGCTTCAAAACGCGCAAGAACGACCGCTCTCAAATTCTTCTCGAGAGGGAGTTCTCTGGGCAGCATCCTGATCAGGACAAAACATATCGTCGTAATGACGAATAAAGTAAAAAACATCAGTGCAATACGTTTTATAACGTATTTTAACATTCGCATAGGAAAAAACCTCCGTCCTAGTTTAAAAGCAACATAGCTGCGCTTTTGCGGGTGCCGCGGAAACTCTCCCTCCGGCATCCGCAAAAAAGCAGTTGAAAATCCACCCATTAGACAGCGCAAGTGGAGGGGCATAACATATGCCCCTCCATGCGCATCGTCTAATGCAAATGGAAATTACTCATTAATTATTCGTAGCTGAGTACGCCGCCCTGAGAAGCAACGAACTCTGCCCACTCGGTATCGTCATAGTTGTAAGTCATAAGACGAAGTCCGCCGAATGTGTAGAACAGGTTGTACTCATCGGTGTAGTTGTTTGTCTTGTACGAGATCATCTCACAGATAGCCGAGCTTGCAAGAGGGATGCAGTAGAACTTCTTGATGAAGTTTTCCTCGATGTCAGCAAGGATCTGAAGCTTGGTGGTCTGAGGAGCGTCAGCAAACTTACCAACACCCTCCATGCAGCCTGACCATTCCTTCCAGGTCATGGTTACATCCTCACCGTCAACGTTAAGGGTAAGGGTCTCACTAGCGGGATTCCAGCATCCGCCCTCATGAAGGTCGGTGTAATCGGGATCCATGTATACGCGGAACATGGTGAAAGGATACAGAGCAGCACCGCCCCATGCGCCGTAACCGATAGCGAACTCACCTGCGGGAACATCAGCGTAACGGTTTGTGATGTTGCCGACAGCCTCAAGGGTAACCTTGCCGAAGCCCGAACCCTCAACAGCTGCATTTAAGTAGTCCTGAAGAAGAGTTACCTGGCTCTCGTCATCAGACTCGAGTGCGCCCTTCTTCCAAGCAAGACGGATCTTGATGTCGCCGCCTGCGTAAACGCCTGCATCTGTCAGCTCCTTGTAAGCCTGAGCCATCAGGTTCTTAGCCTCTGTAAGGTTGTAGCCGTTGATCGAATCATAAGCAGCGTCCAGATCTGCGTAAGCCTTGCCTGCGCCGTACTCTACGCCGTATACGTTACAAATAGCCTGCTTAGCTGCATCGGATCCTCTGTACTTTGAAGAAGGATCGTTGTAGATATCATAGTAGTACAGATCGTTGATCATTGAGTAAGCGGGGATATAACCTGCTGTCTTACCAACCCACTCGGAACGGTCGATGCAGAGTGAGAATGCCTTACGGAAGTTCTCATTGCTCATAACAACCGAGTTCTGGTTACCCTTGGAGTTATCCATCTCCTTAAGGGCGTCAAGATTGGTGTTGAAGAACAGACGCATGGTATATGTCTCGGGCTGCTTGTACATCTTATCGGAAAGTGAGTAAGTTGTAAGCTCTGCACTCGAAGGAGTCCAGCTGTCAAGCTCACCCTTTAAGAATGCCTGCTTAGCGGCATCATCTGTCATAACGTCAACAACGATCTTGGTGGTCTGGTACTGCTGTCTGATTTCACCGTCAACCTCACAAGGAGTGTAGGAAATAAGACCGCCGTTGCCGTCATCCTGCCAGCCGAACCACTTCTCGTTGCGAACGAGTACATACTGCTTGCCTTCCTGGAAGGACTCAAGTCTGTATGCGCCGTAAGACATAGTGGTCTCTTTGCTGGTAGCGTAGTCGGTTGTAACAAGCTCACCGGTTGTGTCCTTAAGCTTCTCATAGAGATCCTTATATACAAGGAATGAACCGTCGAGCTGGCCAATAACCATGTAGTTGTAATCGGTCTTCTGCTGACCTACATAACGAAGGGTGTAATCATCAACCTTGTAGAAACCTACAACGTCGAAGCCTGCGCCCATATCTTCGTTTTCCTGCCAGATAAGAGCTGTGCTGGCATCGAGGTATCCGCCCCAGTCATTGTAGAGGGAGCTGCCCGAGAAAGGATCGCTGCCTTCTGCATTGTCGTAAACGGTCTCATCTGTAGCGAGTACGTACTGAGGAGCCTCGTTGCCGTCAGCATCCTTGTAGCCTTCTGCGCCCCAGAAGTTCCAGCAATCGATATATAATGCGCCTGCATCTACTGCAGCCTGCATCGAATCATAAGCGGTAGAGAATGCTACATAGTAGCCGGGAGTCTTAGAGTAGTAGAACTTACGTCCGCCTGCTACAGCGTAATCGCCGTCCCAGTAGTTGTTGGCACGATAATTCATCATGTCGGGATTGAGAAGCTGTTCCATCGAATAGATGTAATCATCAGCTGCGATCTTGGTGCCGTCTTCCCAGCATACAGCGGGATTAAGCTTGATCTCGTATACATAACCCTCGGTCATGTCAGCAGCGGTCTTGCCCTCAGGAAGTGTGGAACCGTACTTAACCAGATCATCCTGATGATCCTTGGTAACGTCGGTGATCGAAGTAGCACCCTCGAAGATAACCTGATACTCACCCTCTTCGGCGTTCTTGACAGTAGTGTCAACCCAAGGGGTTAAGAAGTAGCTGCGCATTCCGTTGTCAGCATTGGTCTCCCAAGTGTGGGGATTCCACTTATCTGCAAGAGATGTAGCATAACCATGGTAGGTGTACTCCTTGGGAGCTACGGGCTCGGGTGTTGCTGTTGCATCGGGAGCCTGTGTTGCATCAGGAGTCTTGTCATCTTTACTTCCGTTATCCGGAACAGGGGTAGCTGTTGTTGCAGTGCTGTCGTCCGGCAGATCGTTTGTCTTCTTTTTGCAGCCTGCGAAGCAGGATACTACTAAAGCCAGAA
>JAEEGK010004683.1_pt1 | contig 33387 bp, 23 predicted proteins | sample 8958771 | NCBI WGS metagenome assembly JAEEGK01 (sample SAMN16246547, study PRJNA631951) | gut metagenome | biome: gut microbiome; feature: rumen; material: SC-attached | host: Bos | place: Iran: Karaj | collected 2018-10 | reverse complement strand
AGGTGGGGCCGATTTCTTTACCTGTGTTGTCATTGGGGTCATTATCCCTGCTCCACAGGAGGAACTTGTCGTTTTCAGTTGCACCCTTGATCTCATTGGTGTTGATTCGGTCGCCGTGGTAGATCTGAATCTTGTAGAGCTTGCAGATAGAGTTAGAGCCCTCCAATGTGAACTTCATGTCGCCATCTGCCTGGGCGAAGAAGTGGTAGCAACCACGGTAGTTGTTGTCACCTTCTTTTCCTTTCCACATGGAACCACCTGCCAAGTAAACGTCTTCCGGATCAATTACTTTATATTCGGCATCACGGGCATTGGTGATGTGGAATCTCATATCTTCAGGTTCTACACCTGCATCGGTGCCACTACCCATGTGGATAATCACACGGTCGTCTTTATTCAGCCAAGGGATGATAAATTCGCCACCAGAAAGAATACCAACGTAACGGTCGGGATCTTTCGTAGAAGAATGAATGTTACCATTTCCAAACTCATTGAACATACAGCTTTGGTTAGGACTTGCCTTGATGATAAGGCCTTCAGTGGTCCAGATCATATCAGCGTTGTCACCTTCAATATCATACTTGTTCAAGAAACGCGGGTCGTAATTGTTAGAACCACTCTGCATACGGTAGTTAAACATCCAATCAGAACGGGAGACATTGTCCACGGTATAGTTCATCTCTTTATAGAGTAAGCTTCCTTGTGGTACTCCATTTACGATAGAACCATTCACGCCCGAGTTTTCACCAGAAGCGAAATAATTTTTGAAGTAGGTGCCGTAATCAGTTTCAACAGCATTCTTAGGGGTTCCATCCCATTCCAAACCTTGCAGAGAAGTTGAAGAGAAATCCCAAGTATGACCTCTTAGAGGCTCAGCGACATCAGATGTTGAATGGTAGTTGGCGTCGTAGGCCACAGTGAAAGCATATACAGGATCGTCAACATTGGTTGGGTCACCAACCTTGATGAGGATTACACCACCAGGGTTTTCACCGTCTTTGAACGTGATATTCTTGATTGTCAATTTGAGCTTGCCGTTAACCTCTTTAATCTCTGGTGTGCAGCCAGTGATGCTACCTGACATCTTCTTAATGGTGAGGTTTTCTGTGGCGTATCCAATCACGTCTGCCAGATCATCGTTAGATTGAGTTCCGCTAGGAACCCACTTCGCCAGAGGATGGATATCTCTATTAGGTGTAAAGGTAACATCAAGAAGCTCGGCTACACCGCAGGCATCTTTTCCTTCAGTACTTTCATGAGGAGAGATTTGGTAATTAGTACCACTCCATCCGCCATAGAAGAAATAGGTATTTCCTGCTTCCACGTCAATCTCAAACTCTCCATCGGCACCGTTTCCGTACAATTTACTGCTTGATGTAGGGGCATCTGTGCCTGATGAAGAACCAGTACCGCTTCCGGTTGATGAGGGTAAGGTAACGGAAATTGTTGCATTATAACATTGACAAAGCATAACACCATCAGTACCATTAGCCATATTTCTAATTTGTGCAACGGTGTATGTTTCATCCCATGAACTTTGATTAGGGTAATTGTTTGTGAACGGATAAGTAGGGCTTTCCCAATGATTACTAGTTGCCGAGCTCAATCCTCCAATTTGATTTCCATTAGCATTTGAAATATGGAATGTAACTTCGTCAGAATCATCACCGTTGATTTGATTAAGGTACAATATATCGCCAGTTTGCATGCTAATATCACCTTCTCCACCACCAGAACTGGAGCCAGAGCCTGATGATGAACCGCCGCCCCATACGGCTGCTGCTCCTGTGCTTGTCGCACCATTGTCGGTGGATACCATCACATAGTATGGACATTCTTTATCTAATGTCTGCTCGTTTGCTCTGTCATATAGTGCGAGCCAAGGTCTGTGGTCATCTATACCTTCATCAAAGTATACGGCATCTCCAGTAAGGTCGTAACGGTAGTAGTTCACACTACTTGCGTTAAATCTTACCTTCAAATGTCCACTGTTTAATGCGATGAACTTATAGAATGTACCAGTTGTTGGAACTTCTTCATTCAGATTGAGTTTAATCTGTATGTCTCCACCATTTTTTGTAATTCCAGGAAGTTTAAATCCGTCAACTGCATTAACGTATGACACAGGACCTCTCCTTGATGCTACTACAATTGCATGCTGAGTCTTATCCTCATTACCTACACGTACCTCCAAGCCACCAGGCATAATATGTTCCTTGGCCTGCAACTCACCTGTGATATCAAAATAGGCAGTGGCGCTACGATAATTGTCGTCAGACTTATCAACCATTCGAGCCTGATGGTCGCTGTAAATCTTTACCTTCAAGATTCGGGTATGGTTACCATTCTTTAGACCGAGATCAAGGTGACCGTCTTCAGTCATTACGTACGCGAAACTCTTATAAAGCAATACGGTTGTACCTTCATCTTGGGTAAGGTTACCCTCATTACGGCTGTTTTCTCCCTCTAAAGATTTTCCTGCATAAATCAATTGATCACCCTCGTCGGAATTATATTCACCGTCGTTCTTGACGTCTTTGAAAGCATTGCTTCCATTATAGCCACCATTCTGACCATTGCTTGAGAATGTGGGTGCATCGCCTGTGTAGAAAACCTCTACGCGGTCGCCCGCATACAGATTACAGATACTGACGTTATACCAAGTACTGTTGCCGTCGCTGTAACCTGGTGCACGAATTCCTCGTGCAATAGACCAGCCAGATTTTTGACAGACAGCAATTCTGTCATTTAATGAAAGATCAGTGCCTGGAAGTGACAAGTAAAATGCATCATTTCCATTTAATTTAAATCCAGCAGCATCATTGGCACTACAATTTGTATAAGCTTTATTTTTACCAGCACCAATTTGGAAGAAGTCGTAGACCTCGTATCCTGGGTCGTAATTGAAGTATGGCTTAGTTGTCTGAATCTCAATTCTTCGAATACCCGAGTATTGGTTGGGGAATGTAAGTATAATCATTCCTTCATTATTGATAATGGTATTGTTTACCATGTGGAATTCTACTTCTCCGGAAAGTGTGGTACCTTGATCAATGTTCGTGTTATTTGAACCCATTGTGCAAGATCCTTTAAGCCAGACCTTTACCTTGTCACCAACCTTTATACCATGAAAATAAAGACTGACACCAGCGGTGTTGTTCTCCAGGTATGAAGTTGATGGGTCGTTTTGAGTAATATGACCGATTTGCCATTTTCCTTTATTACTCTGGTCAACAGATAGGAAGTATATTTTGTCCAATTGTGAAACAAAACTTCTTTTTTCTCCATTCTGTGTGACGCCTGTGATGTAATTACGGTTATCCGCCCAGTTTATTTCGGACTGGTTGTCGCCTGTCCATGATCTATTAAATCCAGAGAAATCGATTACTTCTGTAACAGTCTCAGAGTAAGAAGATTTCGTTTGTGCCAGGGCCCTATTCCCCAGCAAACATACCAACGCTAATAAAAGCAAATACTTTTTCATTTCCGTACTGTCTTTTAGTTTGATTGAATGATAAAATTATAAATAATTAATAATAAGTATATATAAATACTAAGTTTTGCAGACTAAACATTATTGTTGTCGTCTTGAATGTCGTCCTAATTCTTGTCTTGAGCTCTTTCAGATGGTTGGATTTCATCCCACCTTTTCTCGCCATGGCAGAATCGATGTAAACATCATTTTGCTCATTTGGCTTAACGAAAACGTTGGTTTACGATACGCTTGAATAGTTGGCTTACGAAACGTTATTTTCACCACGAGTATTTAGCTAGACTGAAATTTTCGGCTGCAAAATTATGACAATTTATTATATACATATTTATTATATGTTACTTAGTCTTTTGATGTACGCACACAGCGGCAATTTGATACAGAATATAAAGAAAATGAACAAAATGACGAAAAATTTGTGTTGTAAGAGAGTTTTGAAGAGGGTTAAGGAACAAATGTATTCTGATCTAAGGTTGTTATAAATCACTGATTAATAACAACTTGAAAAGGATATGAAATGGCGTGTAAGGAACAAATGTATCCAACGATAGGCTACTTTGTGAGAACAAATATTTAGATATAATAACATAGTTGACAGACCAAAGAACCAAGGAACTAAAGGATTAAAGACCAAGGAACCAAAGGACCAAGGAATAGATCCGTATGATCTGAGTGATCCGTGGTCGTATTATATTCACAGCGGAAGAAACGGACAAATAAACGGAAACACGGAAATAATCTCACACATAAATACTTGACCACGGATCACTCGGATTGAACGGATGTAAGCTGAAATAACCTTGGTCCTTTGGTTCTTTTGTCTAAAAACACCTTTGGTTCTAATTCGTAGCGAAAAAAGCGGGAGGCGTCATCACGACGTCCCCCGTTTCTCATGAAAAACTATTTACTTCTCTAAATACTAACACTATAAATGAAATCTATTCATTTACCTTTAACAATTAATCTTTTTACTGACCACGGATCTTTCGGATTTTACGGATTAATTCTTTCTGCTGTTTGAATTGTTTTATCCGTTGCATCTGTGTAATCCGTGTTCGTTATTAGCTTGAACGCGCATCAGCGCTCTTGAACGCGGCATTAGCCGCTTTTGAACGGGCTTTGCCCTTGAACGCTGCTTGCAGCCTTAGTTGTCGCCCCAGAGATCTTTGGTGTCAGTCTGGTTGTCCCAGGTGTCACCGAAGTCGTCATCGAAATCGAAGAAACCACCTTGCTCCTTAGCATCTGAGTTGCCTGGATCGGTCCACTCCTCGTTGCTCGTTTTCATCAGATGTGCCTCGATGGCCATCAGTGATATATCTGTCAGCGGTGCTATATATACTTTCTTTTTCATTGTTGTTATCCTCCTTCAACTTACTTAACCAATACCTTCTTACCATTCACGATATATACACCCTTCTGAGTGGGAACGCCCTGAATCTGCATACCGCTCAGTGTGTGGAACGTATAGCCGTTGCCAACTGTCTCTGTAGGCTCGATGGTGTCAATGGCAGTTGCAATACCAGAGATAGGCTCATCTCCACCGAACAGATCCATGATATCGTCCATGAAGATCACACCAGGCTTAGCTTGTCCTGCGACACCTGCTCCATTACCTCCATTCCAAAGAGCTGTTGGTAGCTTGCTCATTGGTATCAACAAATATGCTTTATTTGCACCCATGGTATTGTTTCCACCCTCTTTCAGCCTCATGCGATAAAATGCTTCCTGTTCTGATGTTTTCTCTTCAGAATCAGTGCCAGTCCCATCACTGTTTCTGTGATAAACGTAGTATTGACGAGACATTACGAACTTCTGGCATTCTACGCTACCTCTCATTTCTGTTTCTGATTCATGTAATGTAGATTTAACATTGGGCGCCATCCAGTTGTTATCTAATGCGATTTGCTCAGCTTCCTTAACTTTTGCATTGCATGCAGGATAGAACAAAGGTACATTGAAAGCGTCCCCGCTATGACCCTCTTTATATAACACAATACCTGTATTCTTTGGAATGACATTCATTACCTGTGATTTTTTCACTATAGGTGTACCTTTATATTCATACGTAAAACCTTCATCGTTGTATGTCTGAATACAGTATGCATTTACGTCATTCTTGGTAAACTCGCCTTCATATATGTGGTCGATATCTACATCACGGCTCTCTGTAGCATAACCCAGAGCGTTAATGCTCTTGAAGATGTTCGTTACACCTATAGCTTTGATCTGTGCCGCTTTAGCGAATGTGATGTCCACATCACCTGTCGCCGTGACTTTATATGCGCGCACCTTATTCTTAGTATTGTAGCTATTATCTGCTGTAAGTTCGGAGTTGCCTAATTTTACACTTGGATTGGCGTAGTTTTCAGCCTCTGTGCCATCATCTGCTTTAATGAACACATACATACCAGCATCAACGTTTGGAATAGTAATGTGCAGACGGCTCCATTCACCAGCTGGAGTATATTTCAGGCATTTGCCGTTAATGCTAAGTTCTCCATCGAAATCTTCGCCAACAGCAAGTTCTCCTTTTGTTCCCCAAGCCTGTTTTACACGTAAGCCTTCGGCTTCTTTGATTGTACCAATCGTGTTGTCTTGCTTCCAATAAGTAAGTTGAGCACCTTGAGCAAACAGTGGCTTATGAATTTTCTCAAGCTGATTGGTCTGACCATTTAAGATGGTTCCGTTAACTTGCTCATGTGTCTCTAGGGCATAAGTTTCAGAGTTCTCCATTTTCCAATGCCCATATTTTTGTGTACCATAGGTGTTGGAACCACTTAGCCAAGCATATAAACTGCCTTGACTTACATTGTAATCGGTAAAGTCCCAGGTATATGGGTAACTCTGCTGCTTATAAGTGCCGATGGCAATCCATGTCTCTTTCTTGTCGAGAACATAACCGTTAAAGTATTCCTTCTGAATTATCTTCACGTTTCCTGTACCCTTGATTTTGGTAAAGTCTAGGTTGTAGTATTCAACTTTACCATCTTGAGTTGTCCATCTGCGTTCAGTCCAGTCCACTACACTGTTGTTAGGTTCTTGTTCAACAGTAAACCTACAGGTTTTTGCACGGTGAACACGAGCATAACCAGATGCGCCTATGAAGGTCATATAGGGTCTATCGCCATTATCTGTGTAATAATGTGCTTGGTTCAACTCTGTCTCAGGAACAACAAAGTGTCCTGTCTCCATATTATATAATACCTCTTTATCATTACCTTGCATCTGATCAACAAGAATCATGTCTGTACTATACACGTCTGTAATTTCAATCTTGTAGAGGTCATTCCAGCCTTCGTCTGTCAGTGTGAAGGTTATGTTTTTCCTTTCGTTCGGATTTCCCTTTACCTTGAAGATTGTTACACCTTCACACTTGCTTTCGGTATGAACACCTGTAACACCGAATTCATTTGTTATCTCTGTTCCTTCCAAATCAAGAAGATCATTCACTCTAAAATGAGCACCAGATTCACCTTGATGCATGGTATTCCACCAAATCTTGATGTATTTACCACCTTGAACTGATGGAATCGTAAATTTGGCTTTGTCGCCATTACCTTTTTTACCACCCCATGTAACAAGTTTCAAATTAGTATTGTTGTATCCGAAATTGTTCTCGTTTGCTTCAAACAGTAGGCCTGACGTCTCTGGAATAAAAAAGGCATTAGTACCATTTATTTTTTTGTAACCATCAATATTAGTTTCATTCTCATTAACTATTTTGATGGGATGTTCCTGCTTAATTTTGTATCCACTTTTCCATTGTGCTTCGGTTCCTGTTCTGGGAGTTACCCCAGAGAAGAAATCCCAAACGTGATTGCCTGTGTAAGGAACAGTAATGACATAGTAGCTGTAAAAGATTTTACCATTGAATGGTTCTTTCCTGTTAACTGTCACTATGATAGATCCTTCACCCTTAAATCTGACAGGATACTGAGTGTTGTTCTTTACAGTAAGATCCATTTCATCAACCTCTGCATTATTGGCATTTATTAGCTTAATGTCTCCTACTGCTTTAGCATGCCAATTATAATCGTTGTTAATGCTAAAGTTTGGATTATAAATATTACCATCAGCCCAATAGAATCTGATTTCCTGACCATCGTAGGTCATAATACCGCCTGTATTTTCAAAGCGAATACTTGGGTTTTCAAAGCGGATACATTCATCTGCCATCGCGTTTGTAACGAAAGCAAAAAGTACGATCACTAAAGTAAAAAGCTTTTTCATGTTGCTCTTTGTTTTTGTTTATATTATTATTGTTGCTTTATGCTTATATTGAGTTGAGAGGGTGGAGCCAAAGGTGTGATTACCTTTATGATTGACTCCGTTTTATCATTGCATGACCGCGTTCGGTCGCCATTTTCAAATTCCGGTGCAAAGGTACACCTTAAATTATTAAGTGTATTTATTACAAGTAACACGGATTTTGTGTATCATCCCCCTGTGGTTTTTGTTACATCACGTAAAGAATTTGGGAGAAAAAGTATCCGAAAGAAACCTGTTAGTACACTCTTGTCTTAAATTTCGGGTGCAAAAGTAGAAAAATTTATTGAAACCGCAATGCTTTGATACACATTTTTTTACGTTTTTGTGGAAATACATCATGGGTGGAAATAGATACATTGCTACGTAAACGTTTACGGAGATACTCACATAGATATTTATTATTATGCACACAGAAAGCACAGAGATCACGGAAGGCGAAGCCAAATCTGATTCTCATAGTGATTGGCGCAAAGAATTATCTATAACGGAATAAACTGAAAAAGAAACGGAAAATCGGAAATGGTTGCGAGCCTCACACAGATCTTAACCATCTCGCAGAAATACTTGAACAACAGATAAAGAAATCTGTGGGATCTGTGGGATCCGGTAAATCCGTGGTCGAAACTCTTTGGATCACCATCGGCGAGACATCTAACATAATCTGATTCAAAATTGAACAAAATTGTTAGGTTAAGGAAGCCTCACACAGATCTTAACCATCTCACAGATTGGGTAAATTTGGGGATTTTGGAATATTTTAGGGTAATAAATTTGGGGATTTTGGAATTATTGTCTATTTTTTCATTCAAAATACAGATTTCTTATGTCAGAAACAATGCCTGTGTTCTTTACCTGTTTCTTGTAGAGTGGGAAGTGTGCGAATAGTTTTTTCTAGCATAAGGCATTGATGATGAGAGTTCCCAACGTGGGAATAAAGTGTTCCCAACATGGGAATAAATTGTTTGGTTGCAGTATTCTTATACAGGTGGCGAAGCTGGGGGTGGGGTGATAAAATATGAGATTTTTCAAAGACCTAACAGTTTCACGGCAAAATGCCCTATATAAAGGTGTTTCACGATTTTCAGACCTAACATCAGACCTAACATAAACCTAACATAGACCTAACATCAAGGAGCCATTTTCCGTTTTCGTTGTTACGTTATTACGACATCTCGAAATCTCGTTGAAACGACATTTCCCCTCCTTTTGGAGGGGTAAAGGGTGGCTCCTAGATGTTAGGTTTGATGTTAGGTTTGATGTTAGGTTTATGTTAGGTTTATGTTAGGTTTATGTTAGGTCTTTGAAGCCTTGGTTTGCTTCTAAGTTGCTTAATATTAGGTAATTATGTTTTTGTGATGTTAGGTCTTGACAAAACATGTGGTTTTGCGTTCTAAAACCATAGGTTTTGGAGCCTGAAACCATAGGTATTGGAGCCTAAAACCATAGGTTTTGGAAACAGGCTTAAAAACTTCGGAAAAATGTATAGAAAAATGTACTTTTCTTTGGTTTTTCGCTCACTTAATTGTATCTTTGCCATCGGAGATGGCGAACTTGCTCACGCTCGGCAATCGATGCGAGCATCATTGCCCTCGCTTAATCGCAACTTTGTCAAAGTATTAACCAAACTGCTATATGAAAAGGTATTATTTATTACTGCTAAGCGTTATGACGTTGTTTTCTTGTAAGGCCACGAAACCTGCTGAGACAGAGGGCGTGGACGTGTTCAAAACACCTACCGGGAAAGAGGTGGTGTTCCACTGTATTAAACACGGTAGCATTCGGATATGCTACGATGGGAAGGAGATAGAGATTGATCCTGTGACGAATATCCCGCCTGCTACCGACTATTCCACGATGCCGAAGGCTGACTATATCTTTGTGACACACGAGCATGGCGATCACTTTGATAAACAGGCTATTGCCGCGCTTACCAAGGAGGGTACGCAGATGATTACGAACGCGCGGTGTGCAGAGATGCTGGGCTACGGGAAGGTGATGGCTAACGGCGATAAGATGGACGTTGCTGCGGATATTCATGTGGAGGCGGTGCCAGCATATAACTATTCGGAAGGGCGTACGCAGTTCCATCCTAAAGGACGCGACAATGGGTTCATCATCACCATCGACGGACTGCGTGTCTATATCGCAGGTGATACGGAAGATATTCCGGAGATGGCAGACATCAAGGATATCGACGTGGCTTTCCTGCCGTGTAACCAGCCTTATACCATGACGCCGGAGCAGGTGGCTAACGCGGCTCGCATCATCAAACCGAAGGTGCTGTTCCCGTATCACTACTCAACAACGGAGATTCAGAAGGTGGCTGACCTGCTGGAGGATAGTAGTACGGAGGTGCGCATCCGAAATTATCAGTAATCTCACACGGAGAATGATAATTAATCTCACACAGAAATCACGGAAATCACAGAAAGGCCATGCGGATAGAGAAGATATAAGCATCATATAATGCAAACTAAAATTTCTGTGATTTCCGTGATTTCTGTGTGAAAAATACAAAACAAGTGATTTCTGTGTGAAATATAAAACAAGTGATTCTGTGAGAAATAGAATTGAACCAAAACGATATAACAATGAAAAGGAACATTAGAAAGAGTATTTTGATGGGGATGGCCGTGATGGCGGTGGCCCTGCTGACCGTGGCTTGTGGAAACAAGAGCGACGATGGTGTGAACAATTTCCGTATTAAGAGGGGTACTAACCTGAGTCATTGGCTGTCACAGTCGGAGGCCAGAGGTGAGATGCGTCGCCTGCATATCCAGGAGGATGACTTTGAGCGACTGGAGCAGCTGGGGTTCGACTTCGTGCGTATCCCTATCGACGAGGTGCAGTTCTGGGATGAGCAAGGGAACAAGCTACAGGAGGCTTGGGATCTGCTGACGAATGCGCTCGACTTGGCGCGGAAGCATAACCTGAGGGCGATTGTTGACCTGCATATCATCCGCTCGCATTACTTCAATGCCGTGAACGAGGGGGATAAGTCGGCTAACACGCTGTTCACTTCAGAGAAGGCGCAGCAGGATTTGATCAATTTGTGGTATCAGCTGTCGGATGTGCTCAAGGGATACAGTAACGACTGGGTGGCCTACGAGTTCATGAACGAGCCGGTGGCCGAGGAGCATGAGCAGTGGAACCAGTTGGTGGCTAAGGTGCATAAGGCTTTGAGGGAACGGGAGCCGCAGCGTACGCTCGTGGTGGGCTCGAACCGTTGGCAGGGATATGAGACGATGAAATACCTGAAGGTGCCCGAGGGTGATAAGAATATCGTGCTGTCGTTCCATTACTATAACCCGATGATTCTGACACACTACGGTGCTTGGTGGACACCCATCGGACAGTATAAGGGTAAGGTACACTACCCGGGTGTGCTGGTGTCGAAAGAGGACTATGAGGCAGCTCCCGATTCACTCAAACCGCTGTTGGAACCTTATACCAAGGAGGAGTATAACATCGAGCGCATCAAGTCTGACTTCAAGGATGCTATCGCGGTGGCAAAGAAATACGGACTGCAGCTGTTCTGTGGCGAGTGGGGCGTGTATGAGCCCGTTGATCGTGAGTTGGCTTATCAGTGGACAAAGGATATGCTCTCGGTGTTTGACGAGTTTGATATCGCCTGGACCACATGGTGTTATGATGCTGACTTCGGTTTCTGGGATCAGCAAAGGCATAGCTTCAAGGATAGGCCGTTGGTGGAACTGCTGACAGGAAAATAGGAGCCTCACCCCCTGCCCCCCTCTCCAAAGGGCGAGGGGGAACTCCCCTCCAATCGTTGATTGGGGTGAGAGCCCAATTAAACGCAAAAAGCATCTCGTAATGAGATGCTTTTTGTGATCCGTTTGGGGCTCGAACCCAAGACCCCAACATTAAAAGTGTTGTGCTCTACCAGCTGAGCTAACGGATCTACCTATAGTGATTTCAAAGAAATCGGGTGCAAAGGTACGATGTTTTTTTGAAACACACAAATTTTCTGTGGTTTTTTTGAAGAACCTCACGCAGAGACGCAGAGTATCGCAGAGAAAAACATAGAATAATCTCTGTGCCTCTGCGTGAGAACTATTGCACCTATCATCTATGGGAGAACAATCTCTCAACTTTCAACCCTCAAATCAGCACTATTCTCTTCCTTGAAATTCTCATCTGGAAGAGAAAGAGTGTCATTCTCCTCAGCAGGCACAACGGGTATTTCATCTTCCTCCTTCGTGACATACCGCTTATAGTAAGCGATGATGATGGTGGTGAGGGGAAGCGCAATGATCAGTCCGATGAACCCTAACAGAGCGCCCCATACCGACAGCGAGAGCAGGAGGATAGCGGGGTTGAGGCCCATGGCCTTGCCCATGATCTTCGGGGTGATGATCATATCGATGATGATCTGCACAATGATGAAGATGGCCACAGCCGATGCCAGGATGATCCAGAAGTTCTGTCCGGTATCAGCCGCTTTCAGCAGGGCCAGGAAGGCAGTGGGTATCAAGGCAAAGGTATGCAGATAGGGTACAAGATCCATGATGCCGATAAGGATTCCCAAGCCGATGGCCATGGGGAAGTCGATAATGGTGAACCCGATGCAGAACAGGATACCCATGCACAAAGCAACCAGTCCTTGACCGCGGATATATGAGTTCAGCGCCTTCTCCACATCGCCTGCTAATGCGCTCCAGAAAGGACGGGCCTTCTGTGGGAAGATACGAATCCAGTTGTCGGTGAGATACTCATAGTCGAGCAGGATGAAGAACATATATAATAAGGTGATCATGGAACCCACGATGCTGATGATGATGTTCGCGGTATGGCCCACCACGTTGAACAGCTGCGGCACGGCAGCTTTGAGTGCCTCAGTCATATCCGAACTCTTCAACACCTTCTCGATTTGTTCACGGTGCTCGGTAATCCATTCCTTGATGAGCTGGGAGAGGTCGCTCGTGTTGGTCTGCTGCTGCACATACTGCGTGATGAGCTGACTGAGTTTGCCGATCTGAGCAATCATGGGAGGGATGATCAGGTAGATGATCAGGGCTACCACGGCAATCACGACGATCATGGTGACGATGATGCTCAGGGCGCGTGTGGGCACATGGCATTTCTCCTGCACGAACTTCACGATGGGGTAGAGGAGGTAGGCCAGCAGCCATGCTACGAAGAAGGGCAGCAGTACTTTACTGAGGTAGTTCACGGTGAACAGTACACCGAGTACCAGCAGGGCAATGCCTGCCCAGCGTATGAATCGGTCGAATGTTATTTCTTTATGCATGATCGTTTATTTTTGACTTCGTCTAAAATAATTCGTGGAGTGAGGAGTGTGGAATGTGGAGTGAGAATAGTACTGAGATACAGTATTCATATACAAAGTCACTTGTACTTGAAACATATCTCACTCCACATTCCACACTCCTCACTCCTCGGAAAGGATTCTCTGATAGCACTCGCGGCACAGGGGTTCGTATTCCTGCGTCTCGCCCAGCAGTACGCGCTTGTCGTTCTGGACCAGTCGGTGACTGACGTATGCCAGGGCACCACATTTTACACAGATGGCGTGCACCTTGGTTACCTCATCGGCGATGGCACATAATCCAGGCATCGGACCGAAGGGCACTCCTTTGTAGTCCATGTCGAGTCCTGCCACGATGACGCGCACTCCGCGGTTAGCCAGCTGGTTGCACACATCCACCAGTCCGTCGTCCAGAAACTGCGCCTCGTCGATACCGATGACATCATTATCGCCTGCCAGCAGCAGGATGCTCGATGAGGCACTGATGGGCGTGCTGGGGATACTGTTCTGATCGTGGCTCACCACATCGTTGTCGCTGTAGCGAGTGTCGATAGCGGGCTTGAAGATCTCCACCTGTTGCTTGGCGAACTTCGCCCGTTTCAGACGGCGAATCAGTTCCTCAGTCTTCCCTGAGAACATGGAGCCGCAGATTACCTCGATGCGACCCTGTTGACGCTTTTCACCTGTGAATGCTGTTGTCATCATGGGGACAAAGATACGATTAAGTGAGGGAAATACAAAATAAATAACGATTTATTTTTATTTCCGAGTGGAAGTATCTTCGACGAAGTCAAAGATACAACAATAATCTATAATTATGTTTAAATTCTCACATAAATCATTATTCTTCGTACCATTTTCTCAATATTTTTGTAATTTTGCCGACTGAATGGGCATGTTATATGTGGTTCCCACCCCTGTGGGCAATATGGAGGATATGACCTTCAGGGCCATCAGGATCCTGAAAGAGGCCGATCTGATTCTGGCGGAAGATACCCGTACGTCGGGTATTCTGCTGAAGCACTATGAGATCAAGAACCAGCTGATGTCGCATCATAAGTTCAACGAGCATGGTACGACGGCCGGAATCGTAGAGCGCTTGAAGGCAGGAGCCACTATTGCACTGATCAGCGATGCCGGTACACCGGGAATCAGCGACCCAGGTTTCTACTTGGTGCGTGAGGCGGTGGCCGCAGGACAAGAGGTGCAATGCCTGCCAGGTGCCACGGCTTTCGTGCCCGCACTGGTGGCCAGCGGATTGCCCGACGACCGGTTCTGCTTCGAGGGCTTCCTGCCGCAGAAGAAAGGTCGTAAGACACGTCTGGAGAATCTACGCGATGAGGAGCGTACGATGGTGTTCTATGAATCGCCCTACAGGGTGGTGAAGACACTGAAGCAGTTTGCCGAGGTGTTCGGTGAGGACCGAAAGGTGTGCTGCTGTCGCGAAATCAGTAAGGTACACGAGGAATGTGTGCGCGGTACGATGACCGAGGTGATCGCCCATTTCACGGAGAAGGAGCCGAAAGGCGAGTTCGTAATCGTGGTAGCAGGAAAAGTCGAGGAAGGACGAAGGAGGAATGAGGAACGAGAATAAATAACGTTTTAAACAAATAGAATATGAAGAAAATGTTGGTTGCAGCGCTTGGCCTGATGGCTATCGTTGCTTGTACAAATGACAAGCCGGCTCCGATTTTGCCGGACGGCGGTCAGAACGATTCCCTTCAGCGCATTATTGAGCAGAAGGACAATGAGATTAATGACATGATGGGTACGCTGAATGAGATCCAGGAAGGTTTCCGCGAGATCAATGAGGCTGAGAACCGTGTCAATGTGGTGAAAGACGGTGAGCGCGCTAACAAGGCACAGCAGATCCGCGAGAACATCCAGTTCATCTCACAGCGCATGGCTCAGAACCGTGAGCTGATCAAGAAACTGCAGCAGCAGATGCGTGAGAGTTCTATGAAGGGTGATGAGTTCCAGAAGACTATCATCAACCTGACCAAGCAGCTGGAGCAGAGCAACGAGACATTGCAGCAGTTGCGTGCAGAGTTGGATGCTAAGGATATCCATATCTCTGAGCTCGATGAGACCATCGCTAATCAGAACACTTCCATTAACAATCTGAAGAACGAGAGCGAGCAGAAGACAGAGACCATCAATACGCAGGACAAGCAGCTGAATACCGCTTGGTTCGTGTTCGGTACGAAGAGCGAACTGAAGGAGCAGGGCATCTTGAAGGATGGTAAGGTGCTGCAGGGTAACTTCAACAAGAACTACTTTACGAAGATCGATATCCGTGTTGACAAGGAGATCAAGCTGTACTCTAAGTCGGCTAAACTGCTGACCATGCACCCCTCAAGCAGCTATACGCTGACACAGGATGCTAACAAGCAGTATATCCTGAAGATCAACAACCCGCAGCTCTTCTGGAGCACCAGCAAGTATCTGGTGGTACTGGTGAAATAAATTGAAAGTTGAGAATTGAAAATTGATAATTAAATAAGGGTGCGCCAAGGGTATCAAATCTTTGGCGCACTTTTTTATCTCTTTTTCTGAAAGAATTCCTGCATGAGTTTCCGACAGTCATCTTCCAACACACCACTCAGCACCGTGGCCTTGGGATGCAGGGCTTGCGGAGCATACTGGTGATACCCCCTCTTCTCATCCTCGCAGCCATAGACAATACGGCGGATCTGTGCCCAGCCGATAGCACCGGCGCACATCACGCAAGGCTCCACGGTGACATACAGGGTGCAGTCGGTAAGGTATTTCCCGCCAAGGGCATTGGCAGCAGCAGTAATAACCTGCATCTCTGCATGGGCAGTAACATCGGTGAGAGTCTCGGTGAGGTTATGACCACGGGCAATGATGCGGTCCTTGCATACCACGACAGCTCCCACGGGAATCTCACCCTCGTCGAACGCCTTACGGGCCTCGTCGAGTGCCCGCTGCATATAGAACTCGTCTTTCTTCTGTTGTTCTTCGGTCTTCGTCATTCCATTCTGTTTTGTTTGCAAAAATACACTTTTTTCTCTAAAAAATCAAATGATGCTTGGAGAAGAGAAAAAAAAAGCGTACCTTTGACTCCGACGAAGTGATGATAAAGTCTGCAAAGATATGGTTAAGACCATTCATGTCAAAGAGACGGATTCTACCAACAACTGGCTGAAAGGATATCAGTCGGAGGCGGGTGAGGATATGACAGTCGTGACAACCGACTATCAGTCGGCTGGTCGTGGCTGTGGTTCCAACCAGTGGGAGAGCGAGGCAGGGAAGAACCTCATGTTCAGCATCCTTCTCCACCCGAAGGTGTCAGCCAAGGATCAGTTCATCCTCTCTATGGCCAATGCCCTTGCCCTGAAAGATGTGCTTGACAGTTATACCGACGGTATCAAGATCAAGTGGCCGAACGATATCTATTGGAACGACAAGAAGATTGGCGGTACACTGATAGAGACCTCACTGCAAGGAGCAGAGATCAAGGACTTCATCATCGGTACGGGTATCAACGTGAACCAACAGGAGTTCCATAGCGATGCGCCGAATCCGGTGTCGCTGCTACAGATTATAGGTTGTGAAACCAACCGGGAGGAGATGCTGGAGAAGATCGTGGCCCGGTGGGAGTATTATTATAATAAGGTAGAGACTGGCGACTGGCATTCCATTCGGTCGAAATACCGTTCGGCACTCTATCGCCGTGGAGAGGTACACGACTACCGTTATCCCGACGGAACCATGGAACGAATGACATTGGTGGATGTAACCGATGACGGTCATCTATTGCTGCTCTGCGGCCGGGAGCTGCTTAGCTTCGCCTTTAAGGAAATTCAGTTTTCTTTAATCGAGGAAGGACGAAGGAGGAGGGAGGAAGGAGATGTGAGATTCAAATTAATAATATGGCAAGATTTAAAAGGATATTGTTGAAACTCAGTGGCGAGAGTCTCGCCGCTGGTGGTAAGACGGGTATCGACCCGCAGCGTTTGTCTGAGTATGCTCAGCAAATCAAAGAGGTGCACGAGATGGGTGTGCAGATTGGTATTGTGATTGGCGGTGGAAATATCTTCCGCGGATTAGCAGGTGCCCAGAAAGGATTCGACCGTGTGAAAGGCGACCAGATGGGTATGATGGCTACGGTGATTAACTCGTTGGCACTGAGCAGTGCCCTGGATGCAGCAGGCGTGAAGAACAAGGTGCTCACGGCTATCCGCATGGAGCCCGTGGGAGAGTTCTACAGTAAGTGGAAGGCCATCGACGCCATGAACGATGGCTATGTATGTATCTTCTCGGCTGGAACGGGTTCTCCTTATTTCACCACCGATACAGGTTCATCACTGCGCGGTGTGGAGATCGAGGCCGATGTGATGCTGAAGGGAACGCGTGTGGATGGTATCTATACGGCTGACCCCGAAAAGGATCCTACTGCCACGAAGTTCACCGATATCACCTACGAGGAAGTGCTGGCAAGGAATCTGAAGGTAATGGACCTCTCGGCTGTCGTGATGTGTAACGACAACCATCTGCCCATCTATGTCTTTAACATGGATGTGGTGGGTAACTTAAAGAAGGTAATGGATGGTGAGGAGATAGGAACGCTGGTACACAGCTAATCCTCCTCGTATTCCACATATTCCCCCTCGTCATCCGCAATGATCTTGCGGTTGGCGGTTTGCGGATCACGCGTGTCGGTAATCACTTGACCGTCACGCGTGGTTTTGTTAAACGGACTCTGTTGTTCCTTCTTTCCCGTGAACTGCTTACGTATACGGTTTATAACTCCGACCACACCCAGTAGGAGAAAGACGAAGAGAAAGAGTCCTGCCAGCAGGATGATGAGTAGGAACTTAATGATAAACATGGTTGCTGGAGAGGGATGGGTTACGACTTACGTGCGGTGAAGGCCGAAAGGAAGATATACCAGGCGATGACCAAGGCAATTCCTTTCACACGGAACAGCAGCAGAAGGATAGCTGAGGTGATGAGGAACAGGTATCTTACCTCATTTCCCTTCCATCCCCATTGCTTGAACTTCAAGGCAAACATCGGGATCTCGCTGACCAGCAGATAGCAGCTGATCAATACCATGACCAGCAGGGCAGGCATGTAAGCAGGAGATGACTCCAGCATATGACCCGCACCGACGAGCAGCGAACCCCAGAACAAAGCGTTGGCAGGGGTGGGCAGACCGATGAAAGAGGTGGTCTGACGCTCATCGAGGTTGAATTTGGCCAGTCGTAAGGCAGAAAAGGCTGCCATGACGAAGGCGATATAAGGCAGGTAGGGACGCAATGGCTCCAGCATGGCGGGGTAGTTCATGATGGTAAGCTCATGATATACCATGGCAGCAGGGGCTACACCGAAGGTAACATCGTCAGCCAGCGAATCCAGTTCCTTACCGATAGATGACGAGACATGCAGCAGACGGGCTGTCATACCGTCGAAGAAATCAAAGAGTGCACCGATGACAATCCACACCAAAGCCATGGGAAGGTTGCCATAGAGAGCAAATGTCACGGCAATGCATCCTGAAATCAGGTTGCAGCAGGTAATCATATTGGGAATATGTTTTTTCATACTTTGAACTTTGAACTTTGAGCTTTGAACTTTAAGTTCTATCCATCAATCCTTTAATTTGGCAATCACGGTCTGATCGCCTGTGGTGCTCTGTCCCATCTTCACGCACACCTCAGTACCCAGCGGCAGGTAAACATCCACGCGGGAACCGAACTTGATGAAACCCAGGTGCTCGTCGATATAGCAGTCCTCACCATCCTTGGCATAGGTAACGATACGGCGTGCCACGGCACCGGCAATCTGTCGGCAGAGGATTTCACGACCGTCATCCGTCTCCAGCATGATGTCGGCATGCTCATTCTCTTCACTCGCCTTGGGCAGCCAAGCCTTGTGGTAGTTACCATTCTGGTGGTGAACGAACTTCACCCTTCCATCAACAGGGAACCAGTTGGCGTGTACGTTGAATAAACTCATGAAGATACTGATCATCAATCGCTTGTCGTGGAAATACTCATCTTCCACCACTTCCTCGATAACCACTACACGACCATCAGCCGGGGCTACCACAATATTCTCGGTTTCGCCCGGGTAATAGCGGATGGGGCAGCGGAAGAAATTCACGAGGACTAAATAGGCAGCAACAGCAAGACAGGCAAAAGCCTTGAAGAAGAAACTGTTGCCTCCGACATGCCATAATAGCGCACCTACAGCCACTAAGCCGATGCCTACATAAAGCAACGTATTAGTGCCTTCGCGATGCAGTCTGATATTCTTGATTCTCTTGATTCTTTTTATTTTCTCACCCATAGTAGTCTGTGGTGCCTCTAACCGTGTGCAAAGGTAATAAAATTTTTTCATTCAGACAATAATAATACCGTTTAGATTTTTTGTTCACGATTATTTTCATTATCTTTGGCTTCGCCGAAGGTACTTTCTCTCGACAATAAAAATAAACTCATATTTATTTTGTATTGTGCTCGCTTATGCGTATCTTTGTAGCTCAAAACAAGGAAAGGGAAATGGAAGATTTCGTACATCTGCACGTACATACCTATTATTCAATACTTGATGGACAATCGAGCATCAATCGTCTTGTGGACAAGGCGGTGGCCAACGGCATGCGTGGCATGGCCATTACCGATCATGGTGATATGTTCGGTATCAAGGAGTTCTTCGACTATTGTAATAAGGTGAACGGCAAACGAAAGGAAGAAGGGAAGGAGCCGTTCAAGCCCATCTTCGGCTGTGAGATGTACGTAGCCAAGAACGGAGATAAGTCGCGCCGTACCGATAAGTCGGACATCGGAGGCTACCACCTCATCGTACTCGCCAAGAACTACAAGGGTTACAAGAACCTGATCAAGCTGGTGAGCAGGTCGTGGGTGGATGGCTTCTATATGCGACCGCGAACCGACCGTGCTGATCTGGAGCAGTTCCATGAAGGTCTGATTGTTTGCTCCGCCTGTATAGCAGGTGAGGTACCCGCTAAGATCCTGAATGGGGATATCGCAGGAGCCCGTGAGGCCATCGAGTGGCACCAGCGGGTTTTCGGTGATGACTATTATCTGGAGCTGCAGCGCCATGAGGTAAAGGACCCGCATATCAGGGCGAACCGTGAAACATTCCCTATGCAGCAGAAAGCCAACAGAGTTCTGATAGAGCTGGCTCGTGAATATGGCATCAAGCTGGTATGCACCAATGATGCGCATTTCGTGGATGAGGAAAATGCTGAGGCTCATGATCATCTGCTGTGCCTGTCAACAGGTAAGGATCTTGACGACCCTACACGTATGCTTTACTCCAAGCAGGAGTGGTTCAAGACCAAGGAGGAGATGTGGGAGGTGTTCCAGGATGTGCCAGAGGCGATGGCCAATACCGTGGAGATTCTCGACAAGGTGGAGATGTACAACATCGACCATGCGCCGATCATGCCGTTCTTCCCCATTCCAGAGGAGTTCGGTACGGAAGAGGAATACCGGAAAAGAATCACTCCCGAGGAGCTGTTCAAGGAGTTTACCAGTGATGAGAATGGGGAGAACCCGTTGTCTCAAGAGGAGGGTGAGAAGAAAATCAAGAAACTGGGCGGTATAGACAAACTGTACCGCATCAAGTTCGAGGCCGACTATTTGGCGAAGCTGGCCTATGACGGCGCAAAGGTGCGTTATGGAGAGCTGACACAGGAGGTGGACGACCGTATCCGCTTTGAGCTGCATATCATGAAGACCATGGGTTTCCCCGGCTACTTCCTTATCGTGCAGGATTTCATCAACTCTGCCCAGAAAGAGTTGGGTGTGATGGTGGGTCCCGGACGTGGTTCTGCCGCTGGTAGTGTGGTGGCCTATTGTCTGGGTATCACGAAGATCGACCCGATCAAGTACGACCTGCTGTTCGAGCGTTTCCTGAATCCCGACCGTATATCACTCCCTGATATCGATACCGACTTCGACGATGATGGTCGAGGTAGGGTACTGGAATGGGTGGAGGATAAATATGGACACGACAAGTGCGCACATATCATCACCTATGGTACGATGGCCACCAAGAACTCCATCAAGGATGTGGCGCGTGTGGAGAAAGTACCGCTGGATGTGGTGAACCATCTGTGTAAGCAGATTCCTGACCGTTTGCCCGATGGTCTGAAGATGAATCTCCCCAATGCGATCAAGTGCGTACCCGAGCTCCGCGATGCCGAGGTGTCTGACGATGAACGGCTGCGCAACACCATTATGTATGCCAAGATGCTGGAGGGTACGGTGCGCGGTACGGGTATTCATGCCTGCGGTTTCATCATCTGTCGTGACCCCATCAGCGACTGGGTGCCGGTATCGGTGGCAGAGGATAAGACGGATCCGGGACATAAGCTGCGGTGTACGCAATACGACGGACATGTCATTGAGTCGACCGGACTGATCAAGATGGACTTCCTCGGACTGAAGACGCTCTCGATTCTCAAGACTGCCGTGGAGAATGTCAGACTGTCAACAGGAGATGTGATCGACCTGGATACCATTCCTATTGATGACGACTTGACATACGAACTGTACAGACAGGGACGTACGGTGGGTACGTTCCAGTTTGAATCGGCGGGTATGCAGAAATACCTGAGGGAACTGCAGCCGACGGTCTTTGAGGACCTGATCGCTATGAATGCCCTCTACCGTCCTGGACCAATGGACTACATCCCCGACTTCATTGCACGAAAGAAGGATCCTTCGAAGATTAAGTACGATATCCCGTGCATGGAGAAATACCTTAAGGATACATACGGCATCACGGTGTATCAGGAGCAGGTGATGCTCCTCTCCCGACAACTGGCAAACTTCACTCGCGGACAGTCTGACTCTCTGCGTAAGGCCATGGGAAAGAAGAAGATCGCTGAGATGGAGAAGCTGGAGGTGCTGTTCTATGAGGGAGGACAGAAGAACGGACATGATAAGGCGGTGCTGAACAAGATCTGGGAGGACTGGAAGAAGTTCGCCTCGTATGCTTTCAATAAGAGTCATGCTACCTGCTACTCCTGGGTGGCCTATCAGACGGCTTACCTGAAAGCCCATTACCCCGCTGAGTATATGGCGGCAGTGATGAGTAGGAACCTGGAGAATATCACGGAAGTGACGAAGCTCATGGATGAGTGCCGGGCCATGGGTATCCGTACCCTCGGACCTGATGTCAACGAGAGTCGTCTGGAATTCAGTGTGAACAGTCATGGTGAGATCCGTTTCGGACTGGCTGCCATCAAGGGTATGGGTGTTTCAGCTGCCAATGCCATTATCGATGAGCGTGAGAAGAACGGTCCGTACAAGTCGATCTATGATGTCTATCAACGGGTGAGCTTCTCCAGCTGCAACAGGAAGTGCTTCGAGAGTATGGCCCTGAGTGGCGGTTTCGACAGTTTCGGACTGAAACGTGAGCAGTATTTTGCCACGAACAACAAAGGGGATGTGTTTCTCGACTCCCTCTTCCGCTATGGCTCAGCCTATCAGAGTGAGCAGCAGATGAACCAGAACTCGCTCTTCGGGGGATTTGATGCCGTAGAACTGGCCACACCGCCTGCTCCTGCAGCAGAGCAGTGGAGTGCCATTGAGCGCCTGAACAAGGAACGTGAACTGGTGGGTATCTATATCTCTGCCCATCCGCTGGATGAGTTCTCTGTGGTGCTGAACGGTTTGTGTAACACGCATTGTGATGAACTCGACGACAAGGCTGAATTGTCGAAGAAGGAAGAGATTCTCGTGGGAGGTATTGTCACCGGGGTGAAAGAACGCTACGGCAAGAATGGTAAGAAGTTCGGCATCGTTACCATCGAGGATTTCGAGAGCAGCGGTGAGCTGGCGGTCTTCGGAGAAGAGTGGGGACGCTGGCAGGGAATGCTGAAAGAAGGCTGTACCATCTTCATTAAGGCGAAGTGTACACCAGGGAAGTTCAACAGCAACTACTACAATTTCCAGATCAGTGATATACAGTATCTGCAGACCGTGAAGGAACAGAGAATAGAGAAGATTACGATCACTATCGACTCTGATTCCTTGGATGACACCCTCGTGACCGACCTGGCCACGTTGATTGAAGACAGTCCGGGGAATACGCAGCTCTATATCCAGATTCTCGATACGGAAACCAAAAGACCGATTACCTTGCGCAGTAGGAACCGTTCGATCAATATCCAACGTGACTTGATTAACTTCATCCATTCAAACGAAGGGATGAGCTACAAGATCAATTAGTAGATGGGAATGGTCTGTCGGGCAGTGGCATGGTTTTTGTTAGTAAACTCATTATTAACCAAATAAACTTATAAACAATGGAAGTTACAATTACTACCGAGAACTTTGAGACTTTGAAAAACGGTGATCTGCCGTTAGTAGTCGATTTCTGGGCAACATGGTGCGGTCCTTGCCGCATGATCGGTCCCATCATCGCTGAGCTGGCCAAGGAGTACGATGGACGTATCGTCGTTGGCAAGTGCGATGTGGAAGAGAATGATGATATCGCCATGGAGTTCGGTATCCGCAATATCCCCACCATCCTGTTCTTCAAGAACGGTGAGGTAGTGGATAAGATGGTTGGAGCCGCCGCCAAGGCTAAGATTCAGGAGAAGTTCGAAGCGTTACTGTAAGACGATAGACGTACGGTAACAGTAAAGGATTAGAAACGGACGATGCGTGAACCATTGTCCGTTTCTTCTATTTCTACCCTTATGGCATCCTCTGGCAGAAGCTCCTCAATAAGCTCCGGCCACTCAATGAAACACAGGTTCCCGCTGTCGATGTAATCGTCAAAGCCAATGTCGTAGGCTTCTTCCAACCGTTTGATGCGGTAGAAGTCGAAGTGATAGATACATTGAACTTTGAACTTTGAACTTTGAACTTTATCAATGCTATATTCGTTGACGATGGCGAAGGTGGGGGAGGTGACTTCGTCTTCCACACCTAATTCCTGACAGACGGCTTTGATGAATGTTGTCTTGCCGGCTCCCATCTTTCCATAGAAGGCATAGACAGTGCTGTCGGGCATGTTTTGTATAAATGCGCGTGCCGCTTCGCGGATGTGCTGTGGGTCTTGTATGATGATTTCCATTCTTATACTTTGAACTTTGAACTTTGATCTTTGAACTTTATGATTACCGTTGACTATTTCCTTCCTTTCATCATGACAACGGGGATGATCATCTCTTCCATGGAGATGCCGCCGTGCTGGAAGGTGTCTTTGTAATAGCTTACGTAATAATTATAGTTGTTCGGATAGGCAAAGAAGGTATTGCCTGTGGCAAACACATAGCTGGTTGAGAGGTTAGGAGCGGGCAGGAAGGCCTGCTGTGGATCCTTGATGACGAACACTTCCTTGGGGTTGTAGTTCAGGTTCTTCCCTAACTTGTAGCGCAGGTTCGTGTTCGTGTTACGGTCGCCGATAATCTTCACGGGCTTATCGGCACGGATGCTACCATGATCAGTAGTGATGATGACGGTATAATCGTCTTGAGCCAGTTGCTTGAAGAGGTCGGCCAATACACTATGTCGGAACCAGCTGAGGGTGATACTACGGAACGCACTTTCGTTGTTGGCCAGCTCGCGCACCATCTTCGATTCAGTTCGGGCATGACTGAGCATGTCGATGAAGTTCACAACAAGTACGTTCAGGTCGTTGACATGCAGGTTATTAAACTGCTGCAGGAATCGGTCGCCAGCAATGGAATCGTTGATCTTATGGTAAGAGAACGAGTTCTTCCGACGGTAACGGTCGAGCTGTGTCTGAATGAGCGGACCTTCATTGAGGTTCTTCCCCTCTTCTTCATCCTCATCCACCCACAGGTCGGGAAAGAGTTCCGCAATCTTGTTGGGCATCAGACCGCTGAAGATGGCGTTACGGGCATATTGCGTAGCAGTGGGCAAGATGCTCATATATAGATGTTCCTCGATATCGAACTGGTCGCCGATCTCTTGTGAGAGGATGCGCCACTGGTCGTAACGGAAGTTGTCGATGACAATCAGGAACACTTTCTCTCCCTTGTCAAGACGAGGGAAGATATAGGTCTTGAAGAGATCTGGTGAGATGATAGGAGCCTGAGAGGTCTGCTGTTTCCCTCTGTTCTCCATCCATTCCATGTAGTTCTTCTTGACGAACTTCGTGAATCCGTTGTTTGCTTCTTCCTTCTGCATGCGAAGCATCTCGGTCATACTACTGTCGGTACTGCTCAGTTCCAGTTCCCAGCGCACGAGTTTCTTGTAAATCTCTGTCCAGTCGTTCCATGAGTTACAGTTGTCAATCTGCATGGAGATATCCATGAAACTCTGCTGATAGCCACTTTGAGTAATCTCGGTCTCGATCTCTTTGCGATGGATATTCTTCTTCAGTGTAAGAAGAATCTGGTTGGGATTCACGGGCTTGATGAGGTAGTCGGCAATCTTCGATCCGATGGCCTGGTCCATGATGTTCTCCTCCTCGCTTTTGGTGACCATCACCACAGGTGTAGCAGGTTGGATTTCCTTGATGACCTGCAGCGTTTGGAGTCCGCTGATACCAGGCATCATCTCATCCAGCAGGATCAGATCAAATGTCTTTTGCCGACACAGATCGATGGCATCTGTGCCGTTACTGACCGTCACCACCTCATAGCCTTTCTTCTCCAAGAAGAAGATATGTGCTTTCAGGAGCTCAATCTCATCATCAACCCATAATAGTAATCCGTTCGTCATATCGCGTTCTCTTGAAGGTTGTTCTTTTAGAATCCATCCAACTCGTAATACTCATCCTCGATATCAATCACGGTCCCGCTTGGAGTGGGAGTTTCGGTAGGATCATCAGTAATCTCGAAGACAGGTTCATCGGTGGGCGTTGTGGGCTTAGTGGGCTCACTAGGCTCACTGGGGATTTCTATGATATCACTGGGAACTTCCGTGTTGTTACTGGGAACCTCTATGATATCATTAGGAATTTCTATGCCGTTCTCGGGTTGAACGGGTTCCTCAACAGGAATCTCTATGCCCACTTCGGGTTGTGTGGGTTCCTCAATAGTAGTTACGGGTTCCTCCACTGTTGTTACAGGTTCTTCTGCAGGCGTTACTACTTCTTCGGGTTCTTCAACTACCACAGGAGGTTGCTGGGGTGCAGGAACGGGTCGAACGGGTTCCTCTGCGGGAATCTCATTCTTTTCTGCAGGTGTCCTGTTCTCCTCCTCCGCAGGAATCTCATTACTTTCGCTTGGAATCTCCAGTTCTGTAGTGGGGGTAGGTTCGATACCCAAGTCGATCAAGGTGTTATCATCCAATACACCACCATTAAGGATCTCTTCCTGTTCCTGTGTGGCAGAAGAGGCTGGTTCCAGTTCGACTGGCAGATCAGCCGGTTCCGTGAGCAGTTGCACCGTACTGATCTTCAACGGTACGAAATGCTCCTCATAGAACTCATCGTAGTCGTTATAGCTATAGTGTGTACCGAGCAGTTCAAGGTTCGGCTCACTGATAAGAATCATGCGCGCCTTCCTGAGCAGTCGTGTTACCGCCTCGTTTTTATACAGCTGACGAGCATATTGCCATGCCTCGTCATAGTTCAGGAACCCGCTGATCCGCATCCTGTGCAGTCCGTCAATATCTTCCACTTCAATATCGAAGTTACGCACCATGAAACTGGTGAAGTTAAAGCGGGCCATCTCATAGAGCAGCTGGTTCTCGTTGACGGAATCAGGCTCGTAGGCCATCATGAAGACGAAACGGTCGTTGCGCTCCGCTGTGAATACCCTTGCAGCGATAGAGTCGCTGTCTTGCAGCACCTCCGACCGTCTGGTCCACACATCACCCATATCGAACTTCCCTCCATGCAGTCGTCTGCCCGCATTGACACCATTGATGATCATACCTGCCAAGGCACTCACATCGCTCTGCGGGTAATCTTTTACCACCGTCTGCATATCCTCCACGCAGCCCTTACCGTCACCATCGTTCAGCTTCGCCAGTCCACCGATAAAGATGAACTTATCACGATGGTCTCCAATGGGGAAGCGTTGGGCAGAGAGGATGGTATTCGTTTTCACCTCCGTCAGTCGTCCCGCCTTGAAGGCCGCATAGGTAGCGGCATAGAGTGAGTCTTCGATATGCGCTCCGAAGCGGGCGTTCTCCTCGAAGTACGGATCATTGAGTAAGGTGGTCCACTGACTCTCCGGATAGTGTTCTTTCAGTTGGTCGAGATAGCTGTCGGCTATCTGTGGTTGCAACTTCCGCTGATAGAGCAGCCACAGGTGATAGAACACATCATCCATGTGCTCAAAATCAGGATACTGATCAGTCAGCCGGCGCAGCTGTTTCTCACTCAAATGCAGGTTGTCGAGCTTATCCTTGAAGATGACACCGCTATGATAGAGGGCATCCTTGATGATCATATTACTCTCTTCCACCTGCTCTTCAGTGAAAGGAATCTGAGCCAGGTAATATTCCCGTTTATGCGGATCGTTCTGTACACTGTCAGTCGCCTGTGCTAAGGAGTCGGCTATCAGTTCTGCCGCTTCTAATGAATCCCGCTGTTCGTCAGTTAAGTTGGCAAGATCCGCAGGACCCGCCACGACGGTTTTGTTTACACGCTGCCAGTCATCTACGTTCTCACGCTTTCCCCATGTTCTCTGGAAGTTACTCTTACCCTGGTTCACGGCCGTAGGATTATAGAAATACCAGACACTGTTTCCTTGTTGTTGCTGCTGAGGCTGTCGGGCAGGTGTAGGACCGTCGTTGGGGATGATATCATCGTAGTTCTCACCTCCTTGCTCATGTTTTCTCGCCTCCTCTTCAGCTTGTCGGTTACGTTCTTCCTTTTCCTTTTTCTTCAGCGCTTCAATCACGCGGTCGATGGCCGCATTACGGTCATCCTCACTCATCTTGGCCAGCGCCTGCAGCGAGTCTTGCAGATGGATAGCCTCGGTATGTGGTACCAGTTCGTCGAGGACCTTCGAACGATTAGACAGCTGCTCATAGTCATCACGATCCTTATCAAGCAGACCGATAGCCTCGCCATAGCAACGACGTGCATCACTAAAGTTCTCACGCGCCCAGTAGAGGTCGCCTAAGTGCAGCAGCAGTACACCTTTCTCGATACCTGCGCGAGTGGCTTTCTCATTACCCTTTTCGTAGGCCTCGATGGCTTTCAGCGTATCGCGTTTCGACAGATAGATATTACCGATAGCATAATAAACCTGGTCAAGATAATCCTTGTTCTTGTCAGATGCCGCCATACGCTTCAGTTTGCTGATCATCTGCTTATCCTTCGTACCAGCCATCACCTCGGTCATGGCAATGCGTGCATTGAATTCCAGTTCGTAGGGAGGACTCTGACGGATGACGTGGCGGAAAGCCTGATAGGCGTTGTCGCGATGACCCAGTGCCGCTTCTATCTGACCTAACAGATACCACTCGCGTGCTTTCTGCTTCTTCCGCATCTCATGTTTGATGACCTTTTTCAGATAGGGGATCGCCTCCTCGTAACGTCCTGTATGGATATAGTAGTCGGCAAAGGTATAGTCCCATTCCTTTACGGCCCGCCAGTCGAGCGAGTCACGTTTCATCTTATTGATCACGTCCTCGGCATCGTAGATCCAGTCCTGTTCGATATAGCATTTAGCCAGCCAAGCCCGGGCTTTTCCGTAGATGGCAGGCTGCGTCTGGTACAGTCGACTCATATAGGCAAACGTGGAAGCCGCCTCATCAAAAGCACCTTGATGGAACTGCGATCTTCCCATGAGCATCCATGCTTTCCACAGGAAGGGATTGTATTCGCTACGGTTGAGCCATTCGATGTCGCGTTCGGTCTTCTTTCGGTTCTTGGTCCATTCGGGTCGCCGTGTAATACTGTGGCGCTTGATGGCTTTCTGACTCTTCTCGATGGCTTTGTTGAAGTTGCCCTTACCGATTTCCTTACTGTTCTTGTTGCTCACAGGGTAGAGGGGAATCATCTCCGTGAAATTGTCACGATGACCATTCTCCTTTTCCAAGGAAGCATCGATATAGGCTTGCGAACCATTAAAATAGGTGTTGTATTTAGCGTTGAAGGAATGCCACCAACGCGACTGCGCCGTGTTCTTATCGTTGGAGCAGGAGGCAAGAAGCAGGAGGCAAGAAGCAAGAAGCAAGAGGAAGGAGATATGACGATGATGCGAAGCCCGCCGCAGCGTGCCCCGAACGTTTTCGTTAAGCCACATATCCTTATATTTCATTCCCTACCTTTAATCTTCTATTGTATTCTCACTCCACAATCCTTATTCCACACTCCTCGAAACAAGCTCTTCACTCAGCATGATTGTCTCATCTTTTATTTGGTTAGGCAATTCAATACCTCTGAGTACCAGACTGCGGATCCAGTCCTTCACTTCTTCCTGGCGCATGGAATAGAGAATCTCGCGGAACTGCTCTGCCTCCTCGTCTGAGTAGTTGTCTGCCGTTCTTCCTTTGAACGCATCCAACTCCTCGTCATCGAAATATTCGATGTCGCGGATAGCAGCTTCCATCATGCATTCCTGTTCGCATTTCTCGTTGTCGCCGTTGCATGTGGAACAATCGTTCCCATATATCACAACGTCTCCGCCCCCTTCTTTATTGTGTGAGAGTAGGGCTATGATGGCGGAAAAAACGCCCAGAGCCACTAATGCGAGCAGAAGATAGGTCATAAATGGTATTCGTTTAGGAATTGTCGGGTGTTTCTTCGATGGTGAATCCCACCGAGCGGATGTCGTCCCAGAACTTGGGGTATGACTTGCTCACCACCTCCGGGTTGTTCATTTTCAGTCCGGGAATCTTGATGCATACAGGGGCAAACGACATAGCCATGCGATGGTCTTCGTAGGTGTCGATGGCTTCCAGCGAGGCTTCACAACGTTCCCCGTCCCACAACAGTTCTTCTCCGTTGATGTCGCGAATCACATATCCCAGTTTTTTCATCTCTTTCTGCAAGGCAGCCATACGATCGGTCTCCTTGATCTTCAATGAGGAAAGACCCTTGAAGTGGAAGGGAATGCCCATCACGGCACAGCACACCACGAACGTCTGTGCCAGGTCGGGCTGGTTGATGAAGTCATAATCCAGACGGGGCAGTCGTGTGCGAACCTTCTTCAGTGTCACCGTGGTCATCACTCCAGGTTCAGTATTCTCGAATGAGGTCTTTATACCAAGCATTGAGAACAGATAACGCACCACCGAGTCACCTTGTCTGGATCCATCGGTCAATCCCGTCAGTCTGATCTCGTTATCAAAATCGTCACTCAGCGCCATGATCTCATACCAATAGCTCGAGGCACTCCAGTCGTTTTCAATCACATACTCTTTCTGCTGGTACTCCTGATGAGGCGCATAGATGGTATTGTAATCTGTCCATTCAATCTTCAAACCATAGTCGTGCATGGTATGCATGGTCAAATCGATATACGGACGAGAGATGATATTCCCTGTGAGCTTCAGTTCCAGTCCGTTCTTCAGTGCAGGACCGATCATCAGCAGGGCCGAGATATACTGCGAACTCACGTCACCGGGAATCTCTATAGTGCCTCCTTCCAGGGCATGACCTGTAACGCGCAGCGGTGGGAATCCCTCTTCGCCCAGGTATTTAATCTCTGCTCCCAAGTAGGAGAGAGCATCCACCAACACCTTAATAGGACGATGTTTCATGCGTTCGGTACCGGTAAGGGTATGACTGCTGCCCGGTGTCACACTCAGATAGGCCGTAAGGAAGCGCATCGCTGTTCCTGCTGCCTTGATGTCAATCACATCGGGCCAGTCACGCAGCGCTCTTACGATGACTTCCGTGTCATCGCAGTCGCTCAGGTTCTGTGGAAGGGAATGACCGCCAGAGAGGGCATGCAGAATCAGTGCGCGGTTACTGATGCTTTTCGAGGCTGGCAGTTGTATGGTATTACCCAAATGTTTGGGCGCATAAAGGGCATATTGCATGAATGTTTTCTGTTTTTCCTGCAAATGTACGAATTTATTCCGTAATAACAACATCAATCAAGAAAAAATACTAACTATTGTCAAAACTTAAAACTTCTTTTGTTTTTTCTGCTCATAAATTTGCATATATCGACGAAAACCACTAACTTTGCACCCGCAAAACGCAAGGATCGGGATTTAGCGCAGTTGGTAGCGCACACGTCTGGGGGGCGCGAGGTCGCTGGTTCGAGTCCAGTAATCCCGACCAAAAGAGTCCAAATTACATTGATGTGGTTTGGATTTTTTTTGTGCCTTACCCGATGGGTTTGTTTGAAAGACAGCTACCCTTGCCACCGTTGTTTCTTGGTTTTTTTGTTCCCCGATGCACAAAATATGCGTTTTTCATTTGTAATTCACAGATTTATCCTTATATTTGCAGTCGAATAACAATACATTAAATCATAAGATTTAACGGAAAGTGAATATTAGGAAAAAGATATACGATATTATCGGACCAGGCTATCTCGAAGACGATGGGGCATGGTCGCAGCTTTACCACATGAGCATGTCGGCGGTGATTGCTGTGAGCATTGTGCCCTTGATGTTCCGTGAACATTCAACATTGTTCTGGTATTGTGATATCATTCCAGCTCTTATCTTTGTAATCGACTATATCCTGCGATGGATCACGGCTGACTATGAACTGAAGAAGGGGTGGGTGTCGTTCGTGATCTATCCGTTCACGTTCATGGCTATCATCGATATGCTGAGTATTCTGCCGACCATCCACCTGTTGAGTCCTACCTTCAAGGCGGCGCGAATTACCCGACTGCTCCGCATCCTTCGCGTAGTGAAGTTCATTCGCTATTATGAGCCTTTGGAGATTATCATGGCAGTGATCAAGCGACAGGGACGAATCCTTTGGACCGTTTTCTCCCTGGCAGCTTTCTATATATTCATTACGGCACTGATCATGTTCAATGCCGAGGAGGATATCAATCCCAGCACGGGAGAGTATCTGTTCCACACTTTCTTCGATGCCATCTACTGGTCGGCTTGTACGCTGACAACAGTGGGCTATGGCGACATCTACCCTGTTTCCCAAATCGGTAGGTTCATCAGTATGATCTCCGCTTTCGTGGGCGTGGCCATCGTTGCCTTACCCTCAGGTATCATTACGGCGGGTTATCTGGATGAGTTGAAGGCCAAGCGGGAGCAGAAGATGGCAAGGAAAATATCCAAGAAACAAAAACAAGACCAGATAGAAGAACCATATGAAGAAATGGATTAGTCATATCAAACAGTTCATCAAGGACCATCTCCATGAGATTTTCCATCACGATCATGTCTTCGTGGTTGTGCTGGCTTGGGTGATTGCGGGCTTTTGGGCCATCCTGTTTGTGAACTTCACGATTTTCGACCCCGTGAGTCGTGCCTTGAGTGAGTTCAAGATGACCGATATCTATTTCACCATCCAGCGCATGGGAAACTCCGTGAAATGGAGTAACGACATCGTGCTGATAGACATCACGGAGCAAACAGCCCGAGGAGATATAGCCCATACGTTGGAGCAGTTGGCCGCCTGTGAGCCCAAGACCGTGATGATGGATATTATCTACGAGAAGGAGGGAGATGATATGATTGGTAACGGAGAACTGATCATGGCCATCGACCAGTTGCCGCAGCCCATCCTCTCGTGTAAGCTCATCGCCTCTTCTGAGGAGCAAGGGAAGTTCGTGGACGTGCTAAAATCGTTCTTCGAGCCCTTTGGCGAATATACCTGGGCGTATAGTAACGTATTGAAGAGTAACGGTCCTAACGGTACGCTCCGCGACTATACCATCTGTCAGAAGGTGGATTCCACCACATATTATTCCTTGGCTTATCTGGCCGCATGTAAGTACATGGGCAAAGAGCCTACGGTAGAGAAGAACAACAAACGCACCATCCTTTACTCAGATGTGGAGTTTCCAGTTGTCAAGTACAACGAAATCATGGAGAACAAGGCACTCATCAAGGGTAAGCTGACCATGGTGGGAACCATCACAGAGGAGGCCGATATGCATTTCACCCCTGTGGGGAAGATGCCAGGAATGAAGACCGTGGCGTATGCCGCCGAGACCTATATTGATCATCATGAGATCTCATCCATGTCGAGTCTTGTCTCGTGGATATTAACCATTTTCGTTTGTTTGATAGCCGCCTATGCAGGCTACCTGACCCGAAAGCACTCGCCGCGTTTCTTCATCTATTGGAACAAGTTGGTGTATCTGGTCATCAGTGTAGTGTTTGCTTGGATCGGCTTTATCTGTTTCGTGAAACACGATTACGACATCTCGCTCTTATTGCCGTTGTTGGGTGTGGCCTTTATCGAGCGTGCCCGTATCCACTATATGTGGTTCATCGACTACTGCACCATCCATCCCCAA
>JAEEGK010004679.1_pt1 | contig 33411 bp, 25 predicted proteins | sample 8958771 | NCBI WGS metagenome assembly JAEEGK01 (sample SAMN16246547, study PRJNA631951) | gut metagenome | biome: gut microbiome; feature: rumen; material: SC-attached | host: Bos | place: Iran: Karaj | collected 2018-10 | reverse complement strand
AAATTTTTCATTGATAAGCATGATCTTCATCACAGTCTTTGGCTGCGCTACAACTATGTTTCATGCGTAGCCGGAACCGTAATAAAGATATTTGTGTTCGCTATGCTATTTATGGCTGTTGTGGGCAAGGATATGTCCGCAGGTGACTTTACGATGTTTTTGTCTTTTTCATTTGCATTTTCGGGATCCCTCACAAATTTCCTGCAAAGGTTTGGAGATTATAAAAGAGCAAGTCTTCAAACTGACGATTTCCGTTCTTTCATAGATTATGAAACCGAAGAAGAGGAGGACACTGTTCCCATCCCCGAAACGGATTCCTATGAATTCGAGTTTGTGGATGTAAGCTATAAATATCTGAAATCGGATAAAGAAGCACTTTCGCATTTAAATCTTAAGATCAGGCCCGGTGAGAGACTTGCCGTGGTGGGGCTTAATGGAGCCGGTAAAACTACGATGATAAAACTCCTTCTGAGACTGTACGATCCTACGGAAGGATATATCACTTTAAACGGTACGGATATCAGGAGATTCAAACGTTCGGAATATTATAAGCTGTTTGCTCCGGTATTCCAGAGCGTGGAGATATTTGCCTTTTTGATGTCTGAAAATATATCAATGCAAAGAGCAGGTGATCTGGATATCGTGAAAGCACGCAGATGTGCATGCGAGGCGGGACTTGAAGAACGCATAGCTTCTCTGACAAAAGGAATCGAGACACCTCTTACCAAGTTCGTGGAAGATGACGGGGTGGATCTGTCCGGCGGCGAGAAACAAAAGCTGGCACTGGCGAAGGCGCTCTATAAGGATGCCAAGATCATAGTCCTTGATGAGCCCACATCCGCACTGGATGCAATCGCTGAACAGGCATTATATGAGAGCTTTGATGAAATGATAGGTGATAAGTCCGCGGTTTATATTTCTCACAGACTTGCATCCACCAGATTCTGTGACTGTATCGCAATGTTTGAAGACGGCCGTCTTGTCGAATACGGAAGTCATGATGAGCTGATGGCAGCAAGCGGAAAATATGCCGGTATGTTCAACACTCAGGCACAGTATTACCGCGAAAACCCTGATGGCGGAGAAAGCGGGGTGATCGCAAATGCATAAGATCTTAACTGTTATAAAAGTACTGTTTAAAACGGCCGCTAAGAAGTATCCAATCTTTTTTGTACTTAAAACAATAAGATTGGTTGTTGCCGTAGCCATGCCTTTTATCGGACTTTTTATCACTCCTCTTATTGTGGATGAGATAGTCGGAAATCGGGATATAAACAGGCTGATCACTCTTGCGGCCTGGCTGATCGGTCTGGAACTCTTATGTCAGGTTTTAAACGATGTGACAACAAACTACATCAACAGGTACAGTACCCGCCTCGAAAGATACTTTGATATCCTGATCGGAAGGCATGTTATGGAGCTTGATTTCCAGCTTACCGAGGATAAGGAAGCTCTTGAGCAGATAGAAAAAGCCAGAACCGGAATGGACTGGTATTCCGGTGGAGTAAACGGGATTTCGGATCAGTTTTTCTTTTTTGTTGCAAATGCAATTAAAGCATTCGGGTTTATTGCAGTGCTGGTAATACATGCTCCGATACTGCTTGCAGTGATAGCGGTTTATTCCGTTATCAATTCTCTGATTCTTTTTAAGATCAACAAGATCGGAATTGAGGCTTTTGCCAAGCTTTCCAAGGTTAACAGATTGTTCGGCTATTTCGGATGGACCATTGCCGATCCCAGGTATGGAAAAGATATACGACTGTATGATGCAAAGAAGATGATGGTGGGTTCGTGGAAGGAGAATACCCGAAAAAGCGACTCGCACTGGAGATGGCAGGGAGATTCTACATTTCCTTTTATTCTCGCTAACGACTACCTGTCCCTTATAAGAAGTTTCTTTGCTTACTTTTATGTAGCACTTTTGGCTATCAGAAAGGTTATCGGAGTAGGAACTTTTACCCAGCTGATAACTGCGGAAGCAGGATTGGACAACGCCATCGCCGGAATGATACAGAATGTGACCGAGCTTATAAAGCGCTGCAATTATGCATATGAATATGTTGTTTTCATGAATTATCCCGAGGCACTTACCAAAGGAACACGTTCCATCGAAAAGAAACAGCACGAGATAGAATTCAGGCATGTATCATTTGCGTATCCGAATACAGATCGCAAAGTACTCGATGACGTGAATATTAAGATCATGCCCGGAGAACATCTTTCCATAGTCGGTCTTAACGGTGCGGGAAAAACGACCTTTATCAAACTTCTCTGCAGACTGTACGATCCTACGGAAGGCGAGATACTTGTGGACGGCACAGATATCAGGGAATATGATTATGACCGGTATATGGAGCAGTTCGCGCCTGTTTTCCAGGATTTTAAATTGTTTGCCTTCTCGTTAAAGGAAAACATTGCGTTCCTGGATGATACCGCGGACATTAAGGCTCTTACCGACAGAGTGGGACTGCATGATTTTGTCACCGGACTTGATAAAGGAACCGATACCAATCTCTTCAAGTTCTTTGATGAAGAAGGCGTGGAGCCTTCCGGCGGAGAACAGCAGAAGATAGCAATAGCCAGAGCTCTTTTTAAGGATGCTCCCGTTGTTATCCTGGATGAGCCTACCGCTGCACTTGATCCCATCGCGGAATATGAGATATATAAGCAGTTCAATTCTCTTGTCGGAGGAAAGTCTGCATTCTATATTTCTCACAGGCTTTCCAGCTGCCAGTTCTGCGACAAGATAGCTGTGTTCTCGGAGGGCCATATAGCCGAATACGGAACCCATGCGGAACTTGAGAAGATCGAAGGTGGGATCTATGCGCAGATGTTCGAAGCACAGGCGAAGTATTATAAGGACTGATGAAAGTAAATCCATAATAGATGACGTATAGGGACAAAGGAAACCTGCGTCTTGAGGAGAATCAATGAATAAGAGAGTGCATTTTATAGATAATCTTAGATGGATGTGTGTATTTTTGCTGATTCCATATCATGCAGCCATGTCCTATAACATATGGGGTGAAAATTTCTATATATATTATGAGCCAAGCAAACCGATTGCTGCAGTGGTTTTGCTTTGCTCGCCTTGGCTTATGCCATTGATGTTTCTTCTTGCGGGCGTGTCGGCAAGATTTTCATTGAAAAAAAGAGGATACAAGGGCTTTATAAAAGAGCGATTCATTAAACTGGGAATCGTCTTTGTTCTAGGAGTTTTGTTAATAAACCCCGTACTAAGTTATTTTGCCGATGTTACAAAGAATGCGTATAGCGACAGCTATTTCAATCATTACAAAGTCTTTTTCTCAAGAATAACTGACTTAACAGGTTATGACGGCGGTTTCGCGATTGCGCACCTGTGGTTTATTCTTACACTTATTATCATTTCCCTTGAAGCATGTGTGGTTATTAAGCTGGTGGAAGTTGTACCGGTTAAGAATCGAAACATTCTTAGCTCGATTTGTTTTATCCTGTTGATTTTGGCAGCAGTAGCTACGTATAAGATCAGAATTATCGACAAACCAATGCATTCGTATCTGATCATGTTTTTGTTGGGATACTTTTTCTTTGGCAATGAGAATTTTATTGAAAAGTTGAAGAAATTGAAGTGGGTTATTGTGCCGATATTTCTGATTGCGGATGTATTAAATGTTTACCTGTATGAATACACAGAAGGATATTATCGACTCAATACAATATGTGACTACCTGGCTTATGTTCTGGGTGTAATCGCAATATTCTGCCTTGGATCTTTATGGTTTGATTTCAGGAATAATGTTACTGCTTTTTTCGCAAAAATATCGTATGTGTACTATATAATCCATTTCCCGATACTTGTGTTTTTCCAATACATCCTGAATAAAACCGGAATGAACCACACAGTAAATTTCATTTTGTCAATACTGTTTGCGGTTCCGGTAACACTGATTTTTTGCTTTGTTTACAGCAAAATTAAACACAACCGCTTAAAAGGAAAGGAAATGCGGACAAAATCATAAGGACTGATATGATCAATATTAAAGAGATTACAAAAGAAAACATAGATGATGTGCTTGCGCTGAAAGTTGGAGAAAGCCAGAAAAGTTTTGTTTCTACGAATGGCGATTCCCTTGCTCAGGCATATGTGTATTCCGAAACCGCATATCCTTTTGCAGTGTATGAGGATGATACCATTGTGGGTTTTATCATGATGGGCTATTACGATGTGAAATCGTATTATACTCTCTGGAAATTCATGATAGACGAAAAGTATCAGCATAAGGGTTACGGCCGCAAAGCTCTTGAGCTGGGAATACAGTATTTGAGAGAACGTTTCGGTGTAACCGAAATATATACCGGCGTGGTACCGGGAAATACCGTAGCTAAGAAGCTCTATGAATCCGTGGGTTTTAAAGATACCGGACTTTTAGAGCTTGGAATGGAAGAGATGCGCCTTGAGTTGTAGAATCCAAAGAACAGACCCGGAGCTGTCCAAGGAATAAACAGCATTATACGCATAAAAATGCGTAATTTCGTCGCTTTCAGAAGCAAACCAAGTATGATAATATCAATTTATAGGAGACATAGGAGGTTTGCATGGATAGCAAGGCAATGAAAAAGGTCGGAATTACCATGAGTGCTTTCATGGGTATTGCAATGAGTTTCTTTTTGTCGCTTACGGGCACTATCACTTCAGGTCATTTCACGGTTCCTTCCTGGCTGATAAGCTTTGTTATCAGCGGTCTTATCTCAATGGTCATCGGAATCGCCGTCCCCATGAAGACAGTTAACGATAAGGTTGTAGGCGTATTTAAGCTTCCTCCGTTTTCTTTTGCGGGAAGGTGTCTTGAGAGTTTTGTCTCAGACCTTATCTATACCCCGATAATGACGTTTTGCATGGTGCTTTTTGCTTATAAGTCTGCTATCGCACACGGAGCTCCCGCTGAGAGTCTGAATTTTGGAAGAATGTTTCTGAGTTCATTTATGATCTGTTTTGTGGTGGGATTTGTGCTGATCATCATCCTGATGCCAATCTTCCTGAGCATAGCCATGAAGATGCATGGGGTTGAGCCTTCCAAGAGACCTCAATGATCAAAAAATTTTTTCAAAAAAATAAAGGGATTGGAGAACCGGCTCGGTATATATATACTGGCCGGTTTTTTTAATAGGAGATCATCATGAAAGTCAGGGAAATGCTCGAAGAACGCGAGGAGCAGATCTTAAGCCCCTACGCATCACTTTCTAAAAACTCTAAAGGACGTGATTTTGACGAGCCTCAGTGTGATATAAGACCCGTCTATCAGAGGGACAGGGACAGGATAGTCCACTGCAAAGCTTTCAGAAGGCTTAAGGATAAGACTCAGGTCTATCTGATCCCCGAGGGAGATCATTATAGGACGAGACTTACCCATACTCTTGAGGTATCGCAGATCGCTCGTACCATCTCCAAAGCACTCAGGCTTAACGAAGACCTTACAGAGGCCATCGCTCTCGGACACGATCTGGGGCATACGCCTTTCGGGCATGCGGGCGAGAGAGCGCTTGCTTCCGTTTGTCCTTATGGTTTCAAACATAATGAGCAGAGCGTAAGAACGGTCGAAAAACTTGAAAAAGACGGAAAGGGTCTTAATCTTACATGGGAAGTAAGAGACGGAATACTCAATCATCAGACATCCCTTATGCCTCATACCCTTGAGGGCAAGGTTGTAAGATTATCCGATAAGATCGCCTACATTCATCACGACATGGATGATGCGGTAAGAGGCGGAGTTCTCACCGAAATGGATGTTCCCGCTTCCATAAGAGAAGTTCTCGGTTCCACTCCCGGAGACAGGCTCGATACTTTTATGCATGATATCATCACGAACAGTACCGACAAGAATGATATCTGCATGACGGAGCGTGTGGGGCAGGCTATGAAGGATATCAGACAGTTCATGTTTGACAGAGTATATACTAACCCCGATATCAAATCCGAAGAGGGGAAGGCCGAGACACTTGTCATAACACTTTACGATTATTACCTCCATCATCCCGATAAACTTCCCGAGGAAAACAGAAGGATGATCGCAGAGGGAGAGAAACTTGAAATAGCGGTTTGTGATTTTGTCGGTGCAATGACTGACAGATTTGCGATCCTTACATATAATGACCTCTTTGTTCCCAAATCATGGGAGATGATTTAACAGATGAGATTTTCCGACGAATTCCTGGAGGAAGTAAAAGCCCGTAATGACATTCTTGATGTTGTGGGCAGCTACATTCCTCTGAAGAAAAAAGGGAATAATTACTGGGGGCTTTGTCCTTTCCATAACGAGAAGACTCCGTCGTTTTCCGTTTACCCCCCCAAGCAGATGTTTCATTGCTTCGGATGCGGCGAAGGCGGTAATGCCATTACTTTCGTAATGAAGTATGAAAATGTTTCTTTTGCGGAAGCGGTCAAGATACTGGCAGAGCGTGCCGGGATGGAAGTAAAGGGGACGGAGGAGAGCGAGGAAGAAAAGGCCAGGCGTTCCAAGGCTGATATCTTAAGGCAGATAAACTCCGATGCGGCTCTGTATTTTATGAATAATCTCTATACGCCTCACGGTGAGAAGGGATTGAATTATTTCAAAGACAGAGGGCTTTCCGATGATACGATAAGACATTTCGGTCTGGGATTTGCCGGCAATAACGGAAGGGAAGTCATAGAGGCTCTGAGGAAAAAGGGCTATTCGGACGAGATGCTTATAGCTTCGGGAATAGCAAGCAATTCCGAAAAATACGGCATGAGCTGTTCCTTCTTCGGAAGAGTAATGTTTCCGATAATAAGCGGTGACAAGAAGGTCATAGGATTCGGCGGCCGCGTTCTGGGAACAGGAGAGCCCAAGTACCTAAACACTTCCGAGACGATGGTTTTCGATAAGAGAAGAAACCTGTACGGATACAATTTTGCAAAACGCGCGAGAAAAGATTATTACATTCTCTGCGAAGGCTATATGGATGTAATATCCATGCATCAGGCCGGATTTGATACGGCGGTGGCATCCCTGGGAACGGCATTTACCGAAGAGCAGGCGGCCATGATCAAAAGAGACCGTAAAGAAGTCTATCTGGCTTATGACATGGATGAAGCGGGAGAAAAAGCGGCTCTTAAGGCAGTCAGGATGCTTACTGCGGTTGGCATCACGCCCAGAAGGATCAGCTTAATACCCTGCAAGGATCCGGATGAATTCCTTAACCGGTACGGAACCGAGGAATTTGCAAAGCGCCTCGAAAACGCCGAGAACGGATTCCTATATATCGAAGACAGGGTCAGGGACAAATATAACCTGTCGGATCCTGAAGAGAAATATAAATGCGAGCGGGAGATCGTAGAAAACCTGTGGATGTTCGCGGGTGACGAAGTGAGGATGAACACCTACGCACCGGAACTTGCAAAGCGATACGGCTACACCGCATCCGAGATCTCAAAGCTTCTGGAAGAAACAAGGCCCCGTGAATATGCGAGAAAAGATGACAGAAATTTTGCCACCGCTTATTCACCGCCGAAGAAAGCTTCCGGCAGGAAAAAAGAAAACGAATGGACGCATGCAGAGAGTTCTCTTTTGACCTGGATGACAGATGAGCCTGATATATATAGGGTAGTCAAGAGGTATTTAAAACCCGATGATTTCTCGCCCGGCCCCTGCAGGACGATAGCGGGACTTTCATTCGAAATGCTTGATGCGGGTGAGTTCAGTAATGAAAAACTCATGGCGGGGCTTGAGAGTGAAGAACTGATAAATGATGCAACGGGAATACTTCAGAATTCTGCGCCCGATATCGATACGGCGGAAAAGCGTATGGCGATGCTGAAGGATCTGATAATAAGCGTCATGGAGAGAAAGTGCGAACTTTTGACCGGGAGTGACGATCCCGAAAAAGAAATGAAGGTTTTTACAACAAGAATCGAAATTGACAAATTAAAATCCGGAAAACTCCGGATGAGTGACGAGGAGGAGTCCTGAGATGGCTAAGAAAGAAGACAAGAACACCAAAAAGAACGCTAAGGCAGCTTCTAAGCCTGCTAAGGCTGTTAAACCTGCAGCAAAGGCTGCAGCCAAGTCCGCCAAGGCAACAAAGCCTGCGGCTAAGGCTCCTGCAAAGAAGGCAGCTAAACCTGCGGCTAAGAATACCAAGCCCGTAAAGGCTGCAAAACCCGCAGCAAAAGCTCCTGCAAAGAAGGTGACAAAGCCCGTCGCAAAGGCACCTGCAAAGAAGGTAACAAAGCCCGCAGCAAAGGCACCTGCAAAGAAGGTAACAAAGCCTGTAGCAAAGGCACCTGCAAAGAAGGTAACAAAGCCCGTCGCAAAGGCACCTGCAAAGAAGGTAACAAAGCCTGCAGCGAAGGCACCTGCAAAGAAGGTAACAAAGCCTGTAGCAAAGGCACCTGCAAAGAAGGTAACAAAGCCTGCAGCAAAAGCGCCTGCAAAGAAGGTAACAAAACCTGTAGCAAAAGCACCTGCAAAGAAGGCAACAAAACCTGTAGCAAAAGCACCTGCAAAGAAGGCTGTAAAACCCGCAGTAAAGGCACCTGCAAAGAAGACAGCAAAACCTGCAGCTAAAACTGCCGTAAAGCCTGTCAAGAATGCTAAGCCCGTTACCAAACAGGCGGTTAAACCTGCAAAGGCAGTTAAACCTGCTGCAAAGCCCGCTAAGGCGGATACCAAAGAGAAAGATAAGAATAAGAAGAGCGCGGTAAAGCCCGCTCCCGAAAAAGCACAGAAGAAAGATAAGACGACCGAAGCCAAGGCCGCCTCTGTTAAGAGTGCGGATAAGAGTGCGTCGTCTAAGAAAGACAGAGTAACCAAGACCAAGGATATGAGTAATGTTGTTAATGCCGCACCCGAGACACAGGAAGCAGAAGGTGCGTTGGACGAAAAGATCACAGAGGTAGTAAATAACCTCATTAAGAAAGCAAAGAAGGGCTCAAAGCCCGTAGAACTTGATTATTCCATGATCGTTGATTCCGTAATGAAGGTAACCGACGATGATGAGATGGTAGACAAAGTAATCGAGATGCTCGGAAAGAACGGAGTCGATGTTCTTCCCATGGAGCCTATCGGTTCGGAGATTGATGATTTTGAACTCGGAGAGCCCAGCGCGGACGATCTTGCAGAGGCTGAGGACGAAGGCGTTGAGAAGATTGACATTGATTCACTTGTTGAGGGTGTAAGCATTGAAGATCCTGTTCGTATGTATCTTAAAGAGATCGGTAAGGTTCCTCTTCTTACCGCCGAGGAAGAGATCGAACTTGCAAAGCGCATGGAGAAGGGCGATGAGGAAGCCAAGAATGCACTTGCCGAGGCAAACCTCAGACTTGTTGTTTCCATCGCTAAGAGATATGTAGGAAGAGGAATGCTTTTCCTTGATCTTATCCAGGAGGGTAACCTCGGACTTATCAAGGCAGTTGAGAAATTTGATTACCGCAAAGGTTATAAATTCTCTACCTATGCTACATGGTGGATCAGACAGGCTATTACCAGAGCTATCGCTGACCAGGCACGTACCATCAGAATCCCCGTACACATGGTAGAAACCATCAACAAGCTTATCCGTGTAAGCCGTCAGTTGCTTCAGACTCTCGGAAGAGAGCCCAGCCCCGAAGAGATCGCAGCGGAGATGAACATTCCCGAGGAGAAGGTTCGCGAGATCTTAAAGATCTCTCAGGAACCTGTATCTCTTGAGACGCCCATCGGTGAAGAGGAAGATTCACATCTTGGCGATTTCATTGAAGATGATAATGTTCCCGCACCTGCGGAGGCAGCAACACAGATGCTTCTGAGAGAACAGCTTGATAAAGTTCTTGATTCGCTTACCGACAGAGAAAAGAAAGTCTTAAGACTTCGTTTCGGTCTCGATGACGGAAGACAGCGTACTCTCGAAGAGGTCGGAAAAGAATTCAACGTAACCCGTGAGAGGATCAGGCAGATCGAAGCTAAGGCACTTCGTAAACTTCGTCATCCCAGCCGTTCAAAACAGCTCAAGGATTATCTGGAGGATACATGAGGCTTTCTGACCGACTTGAAAGCATAATAGAATTGGTTCCGAGAGGTGAGATATGTGCGGATATCGGATGTGACCACGGTTTTACATCCATAGAGCTTATCGGAAGAGATATTTCACCTATGGTTATCGCTTCGGATCTTCGCGAAGGTCCTCTTGCAAGTGCCCGTGAAAATATTAAAAATGCGGGTCTTGAAGATAAGATAAAACTAATGCTCTCCGACGGCTTTGATGCATACAGGCCCGGGGAGGTGAGTACCGCAGTCATTGCGGGAATGGGCGGAGTGCTGATAAAGGACATGCTTATCAAAGGCAAAGAATGTGTATCCGAAATGGGTGCGTTCGTGGTTCAGCCTCAGTCAAACATTCCCGAGTTTCGTAACTTTCTCAGATTAAACGGTTACGAGATAGAGCGTAATGAGATCGTGCTTGATGCCGGAAAGTATTATTTTCCCATGAGGATCAGATACACCGGTAAATGCCCGGAGTCGGAGGATTCTTCGATCACCGCGGAAGACATGTACGGTGCGGATCTTATTAGGGAGAACAGAGGGCTTTCGGATTACCTAAATTTCCAGATGGAATCTTATGAGAAGATTTTCGAAAGGCTCCGGTTGGAAGACGGAGAGCATGACGACAGAACTCTTGAACTGAAGTCGCTTATGGAGCTTAACCGCAGTATTCGAAGCAAATTTTAAAAGATTGAGAGGACATCTTATGTATACCCTTATTATCGAAGGCGAGAAAAAGGAATATCCCGAAGGTGTTATCTGGGAGGATATTGCCAAAGAATACCAGAAGAATTACTCCTCACCCATTGCAGCCGTCAGCCTTGACGGTAAGATAAGAGAACTGTTTAAGAAAGTTTCCAGAAGCGGAGAGGTAAAGTTTTTTACTCTTTCCGACAATGTAGGACATCTGACCTATATCAGAAGTACCACCATGCTCCTTATGAAGGCAATCTTCGATATCTACGGTCAGGATGTTGTTAACAAATGCAGAACAGACTTTACCGTAGGAAGAGGTCTGTTCATGAATACAAACGGCACCATCGAAGCAACTCAGGAGAATGCCGACAAGATCAAGAAGCGTATGCGTGAGATCGTCGAAGCCGGAACTCCTTACATGAAGAGATCTTATCCCCTTGATGATGCGATGGATATTTTCTCCAAGAGAGGGATGGCGGATAAGGTAAAGCTTTTCAAATACAGAAGAAGTTCGAGTGTAAACATCTATGAGATGGGCGGATATCGTGATTATTATTACGGATATATGCTTCCCAATGCTTCATATGTTAAGTATTTTGATCTCATAGTATATGATAACGGATTCATGCTCCTTACTCCCGACAAGCACGAGCCTACGGTAGTTCCCAAATTTGAAGACAGCAGAATGCTTTACGATACATTCCAGAAGTCTCACGAGTGGTGTAAGTATGTAGGTATTGAAAACGTCGGTGACTTGAACGAGAGGATCTGTTCCGGCAATATGGATGATCTTATCCTCGTTCAGGAAGCGGAACAGGAGAGACGTATCGCTGAGATAGCATCAACCATCGCATCCAGAAAAGACGTTAAGTTTGTAATGATCGCAGGACCTTCTTCCTCCGGCAAGACAAGTTTCTCGCACAGACTTTCCATCCAGCTTCGTACCTTCGGACTTAAGCCCCATGCCATCGGACTCGATGACTATTTCGTAAACAGGGAAGACACACCCAGGGATGAAAACGGCGATTACAATTTCGAATGCATCGAAGCCATCGATACCAAGGGATTCAATGATGATATGCTCAAACTCCTTGCGGGAGAAAGAGTTGAGCTTCCCACTTTCAATTTCAAGGTGGGACAGAGAGAGTATCACGGCAATTATATGCAGCTTGAGGATGACGATATTCTGGTCATCGAGGGAATCCACGGACTGAATCCCAAGATGAGCTATGCTCTTCCCGAAGAGAGTAAGTTCAAGATTTATATCTCTGCACTTACATCCATCAATATTGACGAACACAACAGGATCCCCACCACTGACGCAAGACTTTTAAGACGTATGGTAAGGGATGCAAGAACCAGAGGTTCGGATGCCAGAAGAACCCTCAGCATGTGGGCATCCGTAAGAAGAGGCGAAACCGAGAACATCTTCCCTTTCCAGGAAGAAGCAGATATGATGTTCAACTCGGCACAGATCTATGAGCTTGCACTGTTAAAACAGTTCGCAGAGCCCCTTCTTTTCAGTATCGGTAAGGATGATCCGGCATATTACGAAGCAAAGAGGCTTCTTAAGTTCCTCGATTACTTCCTGTCGGTTCCCAGTGAATTCCTTCCCAACAACTCCATCTGCAGAGAGTTTGTGGGCGGTTCATGTTTTAATGTATAAATAAGGGGTATGATACAGGGATTGCAAAATCGCGTAGCGATGGAGCAATCCCGCTTTTTTTCTTTATTATTTTCTTTTAATAGCTATTTAATTGGTTTATTTGACACGTGTTGTATAATACTCTGTGAGCGAAACGGACGATCGCGGGAGGTCTTAATTGACCTCGTGAGGAAAGTCCGGGCTCCACAGGGCAGGATGCCGGATAACGTCCGGCGGAGGTGACTCCCGGGACAGTGCAACAGAAAATAACCGCCTGCTTATGCAGGTAAGGGTGAAAAGGCGGTGTAAGAGACCACCGTTCGCATGGTAACATGCGAAGCTGTGTAAACCCCATTCGGAGCAAGACCAAACGGAAAGGTTAAGGGCTGCCCGCCCGTCTTTCAGGTAGGTCGCTTGATGCGTGCGGCAACGTACGTACTAGATAGATGATCGTCAGCGATTCGGCCGTAAGGCCTGATTCGCTACAGAACCCGGCTTATAGTTTCGCTTATTTTTATTAACCCCTATCCGCTTAATGCGGATTATTTTTATCATCCGATCGGAGGAAAAGAAATGACCAGAATAGACGTTGTCAGCGGATTTTTAGGCGCAGGCAAGACTACACTTATCAAAAAGCTTCTTAAAGATGCTGTTGATGCGACCAAAACGGTACTTATCGAGAATGAGTTCGGAGAGATCGGTATCGACGGCGGATTTCTTGAAGAGTCGGGTATTGAGATCAAAGAGATGAGCCAGGGATGCATCTGCTGCAGTCTCGTAGGAGATTTCGGAACATCTCTTAAGGAAGTTATCAATACTTATTCTCCCGAAAGAATACTTATCGAGCCTTCAGGCGTAGGAAAACTTTCCGATGTTCTTAAAGCTATCGAGAGAGTTGCGGGTGAACTTGATGTTAAGATCAACTCTGCTGTTGCGGTTGTCGATGCATCCAAGGCTAAGATGTATTCCAAGAACTTCGGCGAGTTCTTCGTTAACCAGATCGAGTATGCCGGAACTGTTATTTTAAGCCGTACCGATACTGCATCCGCAGAGAAAATCGCTGAGGCTGTTGCCATTGTAAAGGAGCATAATCCCAAGGCCACCGTTATCACCACACCTCTCGACCAGCTTGATGCAAAGGCTGTTCTTGATGCGATCGAAGGAAATGATTCCATAGATGTTCTTCTTGCGGAGATGATGGAGAAGGCCAAGGAAGCTCCCGAACATCATCATCACCATCACGACGATGACGAGGAATGCTGCTGCCATCATCATCACCACGACGATGACGATGATGACGATGATCACGAGTGTTGCCATCATCACCACGACGACGATGATGACGACGATGATCATGAGTGCTGCCATCATCATCACCACGACGATGACGATGACGATGATGACGATGATCATGAGTGTTGCCATCATCACCACGACGATGACGATGATGACGATGATCACGAGTGCTGCCATCACCATCACCACGATGATGATGACGATCATGAGCATCATCACCACCACCATCATCACGGACATGATGCGGATGAGATCTTTACCAGCTGGGGAATCGAATCTCCCGTTAAGTTCACTCCGGAGCGTATAGAGTCCATACTTAAGGCTCTCGATTCCGGTGACTACGGCATCATCCTCAGGGCAAAGGGAATGGTTCCTGCAGAAGACGGAACCTGGATCTATTACGATTATGTTCCCGAAGAGACCAATGTACGTTCCGGCAAGCCTCAGGTAACCGGTAAGATCTGTGTCATCGGATCCGAACTCAAAGAAGACAAGCTTAAAGAGCTTTTTGCATAAGGAGTTATGATGTTTGGAGGAAAGCCTAAACAGGTATATATAATCAACGGATTTCTCGAAGCAGGTAAGACTGAGTTCATTAAGTTTACTCTTGCGCAGGATTATTTCCGTATCAAAGGAAACACTCTTCTTATTCTCTGCGAAGAGGGCGAGGAAGAATATCCTGCGGAGCTTATGAAAAAATCCGGAACCGATATGATCCTTATCGAAGAGGAAGAGCAGCTGAATCCAATGCAGCTTGCTTCCATCGAGAAGACCTACAAGCCTGACCGTATCATCATTGAATGGAACGGCATGTGGAATTTTAAGGATTTCAAGATGCCCGATAACTGGAAACTTGCTCAGCAGATCACCGTCATTGATGCATCTACGTTCCCTGTTTATTACATGAATATGAAATCGCTTCTTGCGGAGCAGATCAGAAATTCCGAAATGATCATCTTTAACAGATGCGATAATGTAAGAAATGATCTGCCTGCATACAGAAGGAATATAAAAGCTGTTAACCCTTCGGCAGATATCGTATTCGAAGATGCTAACGGTGAGATCAACGAGATATTCGAAGAAGATCTTCCCTACGATCTTAAGGCCGATGAGCTTACTCTCGATACAAATGCATATGGTATCTTTTATCTGGATGCCATGGATCACCTCGAGAGATATGTCGGAAAGAGAATCGTATTTCAGGCGCTTTGCATGACACCTCCCGATTTTCCCAAGGGATACTTTATCCCCGGAAGAATGGCAATGACATGTTGTGCACAGGATATGGCCTTCCTCGGATATGCATGTAAATACGGCGAAGGACAGGATCCTGTTAAAGATAAGGACTGGGTTGTGGTGACCGCTACCGTAAAGAAGGAATTCTTCCCCGAATACGGCGGAGAAGGTCCCGTGCTTTATGCCGAAAAGATCGAGAAGTCACGCGAACCTAAGGATGCGGTGGTTTCTTTTACTGCATAAACTTTTCTGCCTGACTTAATGTCAGGCAGTTTTTGTGAGGAACGATATGAGTCAATATCTGTTAAGAGAGTGGGTATTCATATTCTGCTTTTATTCCGTCGTCGGATATCTCTGGGAGACGGTGTATTGCTCACTCAAAGAAGGGAAATTATTGAACAGGGGATTCATGAAGGGTCCGTTTTTGCCTATTTACGGTTTCGGTGTATGTATCATGATGATAGCTGCCGGACCTTTTAACGGTAAGAACATTTTGGCCGAATGTATCTCGGGAATGGTGTGTGCGACGGTTCTGGAATATGTGACCGGAGAACTCATGCAACATCTCTTCAAAGTCAGATACTGGGACTATTCCAAAGAAAAATTTAATCTGAACGGCCATATATGCCTGGGGGCTTCACTGGGATGGTTCGTGGCGACTTTTATAATCAATGAGATCTTCCGAGGTCCGGTTGATACCCTTATTCATTCGATCAGTGCTTTCCATATGTTACTTATCGATAACATAGTGATGGGAATAGCCATCGTGGATTTTGCAATCTCCTTTAAGGCTGCCATGGATCTTCGTATCATCCTGGTCAAGATGGAAAAGGCACGTCATGAACTAAGGCTTATGCAGAAGAGACTTGATGTTCTCGTAGCCGTTGTGTCGGATGAAACTAAGCAGACCTATAAGGAAGTGACCGGAAATATCAGCGAGATGTATGACGATTTTACAGAGTCCGTAACCGAAAGATTCGATTATTTTGAAGAAAGTATAGGCAGGAGGCTTGATTACCTCAAGGATAATGCCAAGGCTCTCGGAGATAAGATGATTCCCGATTCCGGCAAGAAGGTAGTGGACGAGATCTTCTCCATGACCGAGAAGTATACCGCGGCCATCAAAGAGCATGCATCCTTCGATCATCTTAAGAGCAAGATCAAGAAGTTCTACATTATGAGCATTATCAGATCCAACCCTTCCATGACTTCCGACGAGTATAAGGATGCTCTCGAAGACCTTAAATCATCACATAAGTAAGCGTCCCCAATGTCACTCTTTACACTTGAAATACCTGATATGTGATGATAAAATTATCAGCGGTAAGTTTTTCCGAAGGAGGCTGAGATGGAAACAATAAAGTGTATTAAAGAACGTCGCAGCGTACGTAAATTTGATACTTCCCGCGAAGTATCCAGAGAGCTCATCGATTCCGTACTTGATGCCGCTCGTTTCGCTCCCAGCTGGAAAAATACTCAGGTTACCCGTTATTATGTACTTACCGGTGATGCGAAGAATGCGCTTGCCGATTGTACCAATATTTGGGCCAAGAACGGAGACATTATGAGAGAGGCTCCCATGGTAGTTGCTCTCAGCGTTGTCGATAAGAGAAGCGGATATGAAAGAGACGGCTCTCCATCCACTCCTTTAGGATCGGGATGGCAGATGTTTGATTCAGGTATTGCCTGCCAGACATTTTGTTTAGCTGCACATGATGCAGGTCTTTCATCCGTTATCATGGGACTTTATGATGACAATGCAGCGGAAGTTATCGGTATTCCCGAAGGTCAGATCCTTACGGCACTTATTGCTGTTGGTTTCGCGGCCGAAGAACCCGTAGCTCCGAAACGTAAAGAACTTTCCGATCTGGTCACCTATAAGAGTTGATCTTTTTAAGGACTGAAATTTATTTCAGTCCTTTTTTATGGAGGTATATTGTATGAGACATTTGATGAGTCCATTGGACTTCACCACAGAAGAGCTTGATAAGCTTTTCGACCTTGCCGCCGAAATTGAGGCAGATCCCGGAAGGTTCGCCCATGTCTGCGACGGAAGGATTCTTGCAACGGCTTTTTATGAGCCCAGCACAAGAACAAGATTATCATTTGAGGCTGCCATGCTCAGACTCGGCGGCAAAGTAATAGGCTTCTCCGATGCAGGTTCATCATCCGCTGCAAAAGGAGAGAGCGTATCCGATACCATCAAGGTTATTTCACAATATGCGGATATCTGCGCTATGAGACATCCCAAGGAAGGAGCGGCATTCGTTGCAGCATCAAAATCCGAGATTCCCGTTATCAATGCAGGCGACGGAGGACATCAGCATCCCACTCAGACTCTTGCGGATCTTATGACCATCAGAAGCATACACGGCAAGCTGGGCGGCTTTACCATCGGACTTTGCGGAGATCTTAAATTCGGCCGTACCGTACACTCGCTGATAAATGCACTGGTAAGATATGACGATATCAGTTTTGTATTCATATCCCCCACCGAACTTAAAGTTCCCGATTATATCACCGATATGCTCAAGGAGAAGAATATCCCTTACACCGAGGTTATCAAACTCGAGGATGTTATTGCGGACCTTGATATGCTCTACATGACCAGAGTTCAGAAGGAAAGATTCTTCAACGAAGAGGATTACGTAAGACTCAAAGATTTCTACATCCTGACCAAAGAAAAGATGAACATGGCCAATAAGAATATGCTCGTGCTTCATCCCCTTCCCAGAGTAAACGAGATTTCCGTAGAAGTTGATGACGATCCCAGAGCGTGCTACTTCAAACAGGTCAAGTACGGAATGTATGTCAGAATGGCTCTTATCATGACCCTATTGGGAATCGAAACGGAGGTTTAACCAATGCTTAATGTAGGCAAGATAGAAGAAGGCTTCGTGCTTGACCATATTCAGGCCGGAAAATCCATGAGTATCTATGAGCACCTCGGACTCGACAAGATGGACTGCACCGTTGCCATAATAAAAAATGCCCGTTCCAAGATCATGGGCAAAAAAGACATCCTGAAAGTAGAATGCGATATCGATACACTTGATCTCGATGTCCTCGCTTTCATCGATCACAACATCACCATCAACGTCATTAAAGCCGGTGAGATCATAGAGAAGAGAAGTCTCAAGCTTCCCAAGGAAGTAAAGAATGTCATCAAGTGCAGAAATCCCAGATGCATCACCTCCATCGAACAGGAACTTCCCCACATCTTCTTCCTGGCAGACGAAGAAAAAGAAATCTACAGATGCAAATACTGCGAAGAGAAATTCTCCCAGAAAGACAAATTCTAAACTGAATACCTTATCCATCACGAGTCAGCAGGCCCCCCCTGCTGACTCGTTTTTTGTTACGCACCAAAAATATGAACGAGCTTATTTCTGATTTTGACTCATTGAGACGGTTCCTGCCGACTTGTTCTCATTTTTCTCCAAAGGCATAAACCCATATTTTTATTTTTACGATTTTGAACGAGTTTAGCTGTTCTTGGGGGCACATACTTTATCAGGCGGGATTTTTCCCGGATGGAAAAATCAGCGAACATGAGACAAGGATGTCGAATGTGAGCGACGCCGGAAAGTGGAACATATATCGCGTGTCCCCATAGAACAGCTTAACGAAGTGATTATGAGTAAAAAGAAAAATATGGGTTTATGCCTTGGAATTAGCATGGAACCGAGTCGGCAGGAACCGTCTCTTTTATCGGCCACAGACTCTCTTATTTTCTTTATTTGTAGGCGCTTTTGTGGTATATTCGAAGTTGAAAGATTTTGTCCGTCTGTGAAAGGAGGAGAGCATGGGCTTTATCAAAAAGCTTGGTTACGGGCTCCTGGCCATAGTGGCCGCCGTCGCCCTTTTTGTGCTCCTCTGCGCCATGAATCCCAACCTCACAAGAGGTCTCAGCCAGATCCTCTACGGTAAGGACGGAAACAGCGGACTTATCGGCTCTAACACCTCGGAAGAAGTGAATGCCGGTGCACCCACGCTGCGTACACCTGCGGAAACGGGCATCCCTGCGGCAGATTCGGGAATAGACACATCTTCGCTTGTTCCCTACATGCCCTATAACGGCACCATAACCACCATTCCCGATAATGTACTTGGAAGAAACGGTTATATGCCGGTCACCGGAACCGGACAGGAACTTTCCGAAGCACAGGCTAAAGCGACAGAAGAGAGCATAGATGAAGGATCCGACGGATCCGGACTTGATTTTGACCCGGAATTATATCCCTACTATGCGATGCTCGATTCCACATGCCGGGAACTGTATAAACAGATATATGCCAATGCATGTGACCTCGTGACTTCTTTTACACCGTGTAAGATAGTCAATACCGATCAGGTACAATACACATTTGAGGCGGTATTTGCGGATCATCCCGAACTGTTTTATGTACAGACTGCTTATACCGAGAAATACACATCGGACAGAAAAGTAGTCGAGATCGATATGGCTTACTACACTATAGCCAACGATCTTGCAAATGCTAAGGCTGCATTCGAGAGTGCAGCTACGGTCATTGAAGAAGCGGCAAGACAGTTCCCCGATGATTATTCCAAAGAGAAATATGTTCACGATACTCTGATGCAAAATGTGGTATACGATGCATCCGCTCCGATGGATCAGAGTGCATACAGCGCTCTGGTGAACGGAAGATCGGTATGTGCCGGATATGCAAGGGCATTCCAGTACGTAATGCAAAGGCTTGGAATCCCCACTTATTACTGCGCCGGAACATCCGGTGAAGACCACGCCTGGAACATTGTTAAACTCGGGGACGGATATTATAATGTTGACGTCACCTGGGATGATACCGATCCCGCTTCCTATGATTATTTCAACAAAACGGACGGTGACTATGCCGGGACTCATGTAAGAAAAAGCTTATCGGTCTACCTGCCCGCATGTACCGGAACCCAGTACAGGAATCTGGAAAGCTCCGCGCCTGCCGGTGAAGAAGAAACGGGTCCTGCGGAACCGGTCAGTGAAGCGAATCCGGATCATTACGATCCGTATTTTGACCCGTATATCAATAACGATCCCCAGATACCTCTTGATTATGAGGCTGAGCACCCGGAACTTTATCCGACCGCTTCGGGATCGGGACATTCTACTGCGAGTCCTTCACCCTCGGTGAACAATGCGGCGGCTCAGCTTGCCGTTTACGGATTAAAAGAAAGCGACGCGGTTACAACGCTTCAGGATTATTACAATGATTGCAGGGTCCAGCTTGTATCCTGCGGAATGGGTGACCATTGTTTTTATAATGTCGTTCCGGAATCGCTTTTTAAGACCATTGAAAGCGAGTACGGTAAAGGCAATCATCTTAGCGGCTATATGAACAGTGCACTTAAAACTATAGGCGCTTCGAATTGCAATATAGTTATTCAGGCTGAGAGGCTTGGCGGGGGGTATTACAGGGTCTGGCATAATGTTTATGTCTGGTGATCCTAACGACCGGGAGAATTTTTTATGGATGCATTTATGTTGTTTAACCTGGGGGTTGACAGTTTCGCCGTAATAGTAATGGCGATACTTATCTTCACCTGCTTCGTAAGCTTTGATAACACTCAGGATGTCCGCCTGATGCGAAGAACATTTCTGGCACTTCTGTTGGTTCTTTTGTCAGATCTGTTTCAGTGGGCTCTTGACGGAAGGATCGGATCTACAATAACGACCCTTTTGTATATCGACAACACTCTTTATTATATTTTCCAGATTGCTTCGGTTATAGTCTGGAACGATTATGTTCACTACAGGGTTACGAGGAAGGTTAAGACCAGAAATGCGATGATCGCGACTTCAATTGTTCCGATGGCAGTGGTTCTGGTGCTTATGCTGACCAATCCTCTTACGCATTTTATTTTCTTTATCGGAAGCGGCAATCACTACGAGAGAGGACCTTTCAGCAATCCGCTGGCATTCATGGTTATGGGATATCTTCTCTTTACATCGATCTGGATCCTGTACATGAGGAGAAAAGAAAAACTTGCCAGCATCCGAAGAGAGTATATGATCCTTGCAGGTTTTGTAGTTGCTCCCTTTATCGGTGCGGTAATTCAGCTCAGTGCATTCGGAATAAGCCTTATCTGGCCGCTTGCAAGTATCAGTATGCTGATACTTTACATTAACAGGTCGCAGGATGAAATATCCATTGATGCGCTTACGGGTCTCAATAACAGAGGAAGTCTTGATAAGTACCTTCTGGAGAGAATATTCCCCGAGTCGGAAGAAAGACTGACACTTATCCTGATGGATCTTGATAAGTTTAAGACCATTAACGATGAACTCGGACATGATATGGGAGACGTTGCCTTAAGAGAAGTCTCCGAGATCATCAGACAGTCGTTCTCGGTAGGACATAATTTCCTGGCCAGATACGGAGGAGACGAATTTGTGGTTGTGATACCGCAGATCGACGATCCGAGAATGATAGACAGTTACATGAGAGCTCTGAAATCTAATGTAGAGAGCTTTAACAAAACGGAAAGCTTTCCGATTAAGATCAGCATAAGCTGCGGAATGGCGTTTTATCCGAGAGAAGACATACATATTCCGGAAGACCTTCTTAAAGCGGCTGATAATCAGATGTATCTGGAAAAAGAAAAACATCACGCAGAGATGGGTTATAGAAAATAGGTGAGGGCGTATGGCATCCATTAAGTTTGACTGGTCCGAGCACTATGAGACCGGCATTCCTGAAATAGATGAACAGCATAAACAGCTTTTCTCCATAGGTCGTACCATTGAACAGATGAGTATGAAGGGCGGGGAAAATGTTACCGACCGGGAGATTCTTGGTCTTGTTAACAGCCTCAGGGACTATACCGGATTTCATTTCTACTCGGAAGAAAAACTTATGGAGGAAATCCGTTACGAGGACATTCAGCTTCATAAGAAGCACCATGCCCAGATGCTATATTTTGTTTCAAACTACGACATCAGAAAATTCAGGAAGAATTTTGATGCCACCATCCGAGAAATACTCGATATCATAAGCGACCAGGTAGTCCACCATATCTTGGGCGATGATAAAAAATTTGCGGCCGCATATAAGACTTATCAGAAGATGCATAAGCATATGGAAGAGAAGGTTAAAGCGGACCGTATGGAGAATGAGGAAAGCTACGGATTCCCCATAAAGGAATTTAATTCCTCAATCGCATACCTTATGAGAGACCAGAGCGCATCGGGCCACTGTGTTATCGTCAATAAGGAAAAGAAAGCCAAATACCTTGCCATGACCGCACTTGAAAGAGACTCTTTTCACGCTGATATGATCAGGGTAGCAAAGGCGGTTAAGAAAGTGTTTAAACCCGATGCGATCGATTATATGTATTTCGAAGATGTAGATGAGCACCTTCTTTTTCATATAATCCCCAAATACCAAACTGCCGAAGACTTCGGAAAACCTCCCGTATGGAATAAGGGTAAGGAACTTACCGAAGATGAATACAAAGATCTCGTAGAGAAGATCGGTTCGGAAATAAAATGATCGGAGAAAGATTTTAATGGACGAAAATAAGAATGTACAGCCGGCTGCTTCCGAGAATGCACCTGCTAAAAAAGTAATGCTTTCGGGGATTCAGCCCAGCGGAGATCTTCATCTGGGCAATTACCTCGGAGCCATCAAAAACTGGGGGGCGAGAACGGAAGAGTTTGACTGTTATTATTTTATGGCAGATCTTCATACCATTACCGTAAGACAGGAGCCCGCAGAACTCAGGAGAAGAACTCTCGAGCAGCTTGCTCTTTACATTGCCTGCGGACTCGATCCCGAGAAGAATACTCTTTTCATTCAGTCACAGGTGCCCGCACATGCGCAGCTCGGCTGGATTCTTCAGTGCTACACCCAGTTCGGTGAGCTTTCAAGAATGACCCAGTTCAAGGATAAGTCCGAGAAGCACAAGGACAATATCAATGCAGGCCTTTTTGCGTATCCTTCACTTATGGCTGCAGACATTCTTTTATACAAACCCGATTACGTTCCCGTAGGCGAAGATCAGAAACAGCATGTAGAGCTCACCAGGAACATCGCTACCAGATTTAACTCTATATACGGTGATGTATTTAAGATTCCCGAGCCTTATATCGCCAAGACCGGTGCGCGTATTTACGGACTTACCACTCCCGATTCCAAGATGAGTAAATCCATTCCCGAGGGATGTGTATTTCTCATGGACGATCCCGATACCATTGCGCGTAAGTTCAAGCGTGCGGTAACCGATTCCGATACAGAGAAATGCGTAAGATACGACAAGACGGGTAAGCCCGGCGTATCGAATCTTATGAATATCTATTCCACCATTACCGGCAAGACCTTCGAAGAAATTGAGGCAGAGTTTGACGGTAAGGGATACGGCGTGTTCAAGCCCGCCGTAGGAGAGGCTGTTATCGAGGCTCTTCGTCCCATCAGAGATGAGGCTTCCAGGATCATGAAGGATAAGGCATATCTTGAGTCCGTATATAAGGACGGTGCCGCAAGAGCATCCAGAGTTGCCAATAAGACTCTTGCCAAGGTTTGTAAGAAGGTAGGTTTTGTTCCTCTGTCATGATCCGATTATTTATATCAAAAGTAAAACAAAAAGGTTTTAAGACCGTAATGAAGATCTGTTTCGTAAGACTTAAGTATTTTATAAGACAGATCTTTTCCGGAAAGAGTTTGAGAGAGTCCTGGTCTAGAACTCTTTTCTACGGCATCAAACCCGTTGAATACGATGAGCTTGTAAGAGAAAGAGAAGCGCAGATTCCTCATCCCACCGATCTGGAATATCAGCCTCTCGTATCGATAATCATCCCCGTATACAACATCGAAGACAGATTCTTAAGACCCTGTCTCGATTCCTGTATGGAGCAGACTTACGGGAATTTTGAGGTCTGTGTGTCGGATGATAACTCTACGCTTGAGAGTGTTAAGAAGACTCTTACCGAGTACGAGGAGAAGTACGATAATTTCCACGTCTTTTGGAGAAAAGAAAACGGAAGGATCTCGGAAAACACCAACTCGGCACTTTCGATCGCCGGGGGCGAATACATAGCACTTGTTGATGATGACGATCTTCTCGAGCCTTATTCGCTTCTCGAGATGGTCAGATTCTTAAATGAGCATCCCGGAACCGACATGGTATATTCCGATGAGGATATGCTCACCGAGGACGGAAGTAAACGCCACGATCCCAAGTTTAAGCCCGACTGGTCACCGGACTCTTTTATGTCCATCATGTATACCTGTCATCTGTGTGTGATCAGAAAAGCACTTGTGGACAGTGTCGGAGGCTTTGATAAGAGATTTGACGGAGCTCAGGACTACGATCTTGTAATGCGTATATCCGAGATCACCGATAAGATCGGACATGTTCCGCAGATCCTTTATCACTGGAGAGAGATCCAGGGTTCCACCGCACTTGATATGGGTGCCAAAGAATATCTTAAGGCTGCCAGCGAAAACCTCAAGAAGGAAGCTCTCGAAAGAAGAGGCCAAAAGGGTCATATAGTATGGTGTCCGTTAAAAGAAGTCGTTCAGTGCTTCCCTGTTTACGAGACATCCGATGACGATCTGGTAAGTATAGTCATTCCCTCCAAAGATAATTTCAAGGTGCTTAAGAGATGTATTGACAGCATCCATGAAGTTCCTGCGGGAGTTAAGTTTGAAGTCATCGTTGTCGATAACGGATCGAATGACAAGAACAGGGAAAAATACCAAAAGCTTCTTAACGGGTACGGAGATTCGTATGTTTACGAGCCTCTTAAGTTTAATTTTTCCAGGATGTGCAACATAGGTGCATCCCATGCAAAGGGAAATATCATTCTGTTTTTGAATGATGATATCAAGGTCCGCGGAGACGGATGGCTTTCCACAATGGCGGGTCATGCAAAGCTTCCTCATGTGGGAGCGGTGGGATGTAAACTTTATTATCCCAAGGGATGCGCTATCCAGCATTGCGGAGTCGTAAATACCGCAGCCGGTCCCGGACATGCTTTCTACGGCATTGAGGACAGGGATATCGTTATGTACGGCGGAAGAAATCTTCTTCCCTATAACTTCAGTGTTGTCACCGGAGCCGCACTTATGCTTACCGCCGACAAATTTAAAGAGATCGGCGGATTTGAAGAATCACTTACCATCGCTTATAACGATGTTGCGCTTTGCTTCTCACTTCTCGAGAAGGGTTACAAAAATGTCTTAAGACCCGATGTTGCACTCACTCACTATGAGTCTGTCAGCAGAGGCCTTGATGATAAGGACAGTGAGAAGACCAAGAGAAGGATTGCCGAGATGGAGAGACTTTATGAACTTCATCCTGACATGAAGGGATTCGATGCCTGCTTCAATCCCAATTTCAAAAACGATTCGGCTGATTTCAGATACGAGTAACATTAATAATCCGGAGGTGTGATATGGCTCTTAACGATGCTTGTGCAAAACTTGAAAAAGCGGTCAACGCATATGTTTTCCGTAAAAGTGATGAGACGGATCTTGAGTTCAGGGAAGAGCTTGTAGGTTTCATAAACAGAAACGAAACGGTGCTCACCTCCGTGAGGATCCTCAAGAAGGGGGCTACCTTTGATGATGTGGCGGATGAAAAAAATGCTGACGGTTCCCGTCCCATTTCCATCAGCCTTGTAGGGGCTTCCGACGGTGTATGGATTCCTGTGTTTACCGGCAGTGAGCAGAAGAACCTCGGGTACGGACACGAACTTTTGGAAACGGGTATCATCTGGATTCTTGATTATGCCCTTTCCGTAAATGATGTAAAGGGTGTGTCCATCAATCCCTTCGGCGAACAGATCAATCTCGACCGTAATTCCATCAGATCACTTTTGAGAGCTGCCAACGTTGAGGCCGGATTTGGAAACGGAGAGGAAGGCTGAGCCTTATGAATGAAGAAAAATACAGAGGAATAGAATATCCCAAGAGGGAAGCTACCGATGAATTCATCGAAGAGGTAATAGCTCATCTCGACAATGAGCTTGAGATTGGCGCGGTTAAGATGACTGTCGAGATGGACGATCATCAGGAAGAACACGCCAAGGTTTCCCATAAATGCTCCAAGGCCTACGGCAGGGAAGCCACAACAATGATCGCCCAGCTTGATATGATCCACGACCTGTATTTATCTGACATGGAAGAATAGTAATGACGGTGGAACAGGGGGACGGTTCTGTCGTTCCACCAAAATCGTGTGGAACGACAGAACCGTCCCCCTGTTCCACCGTCATCGAAGACTCTTTAATAAAACTTTTAGAACTCCGCAAATGCAGTAAATTCAATACTTACAGAGCGATTGTTAGCACTCTTATTAAAAGAGTGCTAATTTTTTCTTGACTTTAAAAATTGTCGGTCATAAGATGATAATCGTGGTTTAGCATTACGCGCTATAAGGAGGCGATTTTTATGAGCGAAAAAATGGGAAATCTTTCGATAGACAGCGAAAACATATTCCCGATAATCAAGAAGTGGATGTATTCGGACCACGATATATTCTACCGTGAGCTGGTTTCCAACGGATGTGATGCGGTTACCAAGCTTAAGAAGCTGGACATGATGGGAGAGTACGAGCTTCCCGAAGGCTATAAGGGAAGGATCGATGTTGTACTCGATCCCGCTGAGAAGACCATTTCCATCATCGATAACGGTCTCGGAATGACCGCCGATGAGGTTGAGGAATACATTACCAAGATCGCATTTTCAGGAGCTACCGATTTCATCGAGAAGTACAAGGATAAGAGCAATTCAGACCAGATCATCGGTCATTTCGGACTCGGTTTTTATTCCGCTTTCATGATCGCAGATGAGGTTCATATCGATACCCTTTCATACAAGGAGGGTGCAAAGGCTGTTCACTGGGAGTGCGACGGAAGCACTTCATACAGCATTTCTGACGGTGATAAGACCGAAGTCGGAACCAAGATCACTCTTTATGTTAATGATGACTGCCTTGAGTTCTGCAACGAATACAAGGCAAGGGAAGTTCTCAAAAAGTACTGCGGTTTCATGCCCACAGAGATCTTCATGTCCAAGGTAAACGATGATTCCACCGAGACCATCGATCTTGATGACAAGAGAGATGACGATGTGGTTGTGGAAGAGATCCATCCTACCGTAGAGAAGAAAGAAGACGGTAGCGAGGAGGTTAAGGGCAAAGAGAGATTAAAGATCAGGAAACGTCCCGAACTCATCAACGATCCTGCTCCCCTTTGGACCAAAACTCCTTCGGAGTGCACAAAGGAAGAGTATCTTGAGTTCTATCGCAAAGTATTTCAGGACTACAAAGAGCCTCTGTTCTGGATCCACCTGAACATGGATTATCCTTTCAACATGAAGGGTATTCTGTACTTCCCCAAGATCAACATGGAATACGATTCTCTTGAGGGAACCATCAAACTTTACAATAATCAGGTATTTATTGCAGACAATATCAAGGAGGTCATTCCCGAGTTTTTGATGCTTCTTAAGGGCGTCATCGACTGTCCCGACCTTCCTCTCAACGTATCCAGAAGTGCGCTTCAGAACGACGGATTCGTAGCCAAGATCGAGGAGTATATCTCCAAGAAGGTTGCCGAGAAGCTTTCCGGAATGTGCAAGACCGAGAAGGAGGATTACGAGAAGTATTGGGATGACATCGCTCCCTTCATCAAGTTCGGCTGCTTAAAGGACGACAAGTTCTGCACCAAGATGAACGATTACATCCTTTTCAAGAATATCGACGGTAAGTACCTGACTCTTCCCGAGTGCCTTGAGACTAAGCCCATCGATGGTGCGGAGGATGAGGAAAATACCGAAGAGAAGACCGAAGATACGGCAGATACCGAAGAAACTGCGGAAGAAAAGGCAGAGGACGAGAAGAAGGAAAAGACTATTTACTACGTCACCGATCCTCAGCAGCAGAGCCAGTATATCGCAATGTTCAAGGCTGCCAAGATGGATGCGGTCATCCTTACCCACCACATCGACATGCCTTTCATACAGCAGCTTGAGAGCAAGAACGAGGGCATCAGATTCAAGCGTATCGATGCCGATGTTACCGAAGCCATGAAGACCAAGACTTCCAAGAAGGCAGAGGAAGAACTTGCAGAGCTTACCACCAAGGTGGAGGGCATCATGAAGAAGGCCCTCAAGAAGGATAAGATCACCATCAAGGTTGAGAAGCTCAAGAACAAGAAGGTAGCTTCAATGCTCACTCTTTCCGAAGAGACCCGCAGAATGCAGGATATGATGAAGATGTATTCGGCAAGAGGTATGGATATGGGTGACTTCGGAAGTGAAGGAGAGACCCTTATCCTCAATGCCGGACATCCTCTCGTAAAGTATGTTACCGAGCATGAAGACGGTGAGAACACCCGAATGATATGCGAGCAGCTCTACGATCTTGCCAAGATCCAGCAGGCACCTCTTTCCGCCGATGACATGGCAACATTCATCACCAGAAGCAACGATATTCTCCTGATGCTCGCAGGTGAAAAATAATACGTAAAATACGGTAAATGCCCCGAAGAAACTCGCGTCTCTTCGGGGTGTTTTTGGTTTACTAAACAGCCGTTTTTTGGTATACTTTTTATATCTTTGTGAAGGTGGAGAAGGATAATGCGCCGGGTTCTTTCGAGAATATTGCAGGGCAATTACACATCTGAAGATCTTTCTCTTGATTTTTCCTGTTCCAGGATAGAATTGGACGTTCTCGCAGGTGAGGAATACGAAGGTTCCTTTCATGTTTATTCGTCATCAAACGCGATCCCCGAGGGAAAGGTAGTATCATCCGATCTGAGGATGGTGCTGATTTCCGATACCCTTACGGGCAAGGACTCCGAGATCACATACAGATTAAATCCCGATTATTGCAATGAAGGGGACACCGTTAAGGGTGTTTTCTCCGTCATTTCCAATATGGGTGAATACTATATTCCTTTTTCGGTCAATATTGTAAGATCGGTTCCCGATTCTTCAATAGGCCCCGTCAAGAATCTGTTTCATTTCACCAATCTGGCAAGGGCCGAGTGGAAGGAAGCTCTTTCTCTTTTTTATTCCAAGGATTTCCCCTACGTCATAGCCGATTCCGATACGCAGACAAAACTGGCCTATAAGGCATTGTCCGCTCAGAGGGGCAATGAACTGAATATGGAGGAGTTCCTTATCTATGCGGGTAAGAAGAACCGTGTGACCTATTCTTTCAGGGCGGGTGAGGTTAACATTTCCGTTCCTTCCGCAGAGCGCGGAATGGGACTTAAGGAAGTTGCCATTGAGATAGGCAAGGACGGCTGGGGCTATACGCATCTTGATGTTAAGTGCGAAGGCGGTTTTATTTTCTCGGAAGTTTCGGTTCTTAATGCTGATGATTTCTCGGGAAATATCTGCCCGCTCAAACTCTTTGTGGATTCTTCCGCCTGTGCTTCGGGGCTTCATCCCGGCAAGATCATCCTTTCCAATTCCTACACCGAGCTGGTGATACCCGTATGGCTCAGTGTCGGCGGAAAGAGCAAGACCGCAGGTGAGGAGCATTCAAAGAAAACTCTCTTTGTAAGAGTTACCAAGCTATATGTTAAAAAGATCCTCGGTGAGATCGAGAGAAATACTTATATAGCCGAGGCGGGAAGGCTTATAGATCATATCCTGACCGTTGATGAGTACGACATAACAGCCAAGCTTATGCAGGCTCACGTGCTCCTGATGCAGGGAAGGGAAAGCGAAGCTGCCTGGACATGCGATTATGCCGCCCAGCTTCTTGAGAAGAATGACAGCAAGAGAGCATCGGATTCCAAATCTCTTGTGCTTGATAATGCATATCTTGATTATCTCAGGATCCTTTCCGGAGAAGATAAGATTCAGGCCAAGGCCCGCAAGCATCTCGATGAAATGTCCAAACGTTTCAGGGATGACTGGAGGGTAAGATGGATCCATGCCAAGGCTCGTTTCGGCGAGACGGGCGACACTGCAGCCTTTTGGAATGCCATGAAGAAACTCAGCGAGGAGGATTGCAACAGCCCCGCTATTTATGCCGAAGGAACACTTCTGTTAAAAGATGATCCTTCTCTTGCTTCGGAACCCGACAGATATACACTCAGAACCATTCTCTTCGGACTTAAGAGAGGAATCCTCGGAGAAGATATCAAAGAAAACCTTCTCTATATTTCCGGAAGAAGCCGCGCGGCAATTCCCATGCTCCTCAGAGCTCTTGAGGAAATGTACAAAGTAAGTCCCGACAACCGTATTCTGGAAGAAATCTGTTCCCAGCTCATAAGAAGCTTCAGGAGAGATGAACAGGCTGCGGTCTGGTATAAGAGAGCGGCTCAGGAAGATGTCAGGCTTACCAATCTTTATGAAAACTATGTCATGAGTCTCGGTGAGGATTCTTTTGAAGACATTCCCATGAATGTTCTTAAGTATTTCTCGATGTCCGACACTCTTGATGCGCTGCATACCGGAAGTCTGTATCACTATGTCATCAGACATAAGAGGGAACTCGGTCCTCTTTTTGATGTATATCTTCCCAAAATGGAAAGCTTTGCCATGGAGCAGATCGGCAAGGGTGTTATCACAAGACATCTTGCTGCGGTTTATTATGACGTTATCAATCCCGCATCCCTGGACAGAAACAATGCCAGGATATTTGCGGATATGCTTTATTCCGTATGGCTTCAGTCTTCGGATTCCAAATATGTAAAGGCATATGTATATCAAAAAGGCTTTAAGGCCCCGTGGGAATACAAGCTGGGGGAAGGAAACGGATGGATCTCCGTATACGGCAATGATTATGTCGTTGCTTTGGAGGATTCCTTCGGAAACAGATATATAAAGAGTTCCGATTACACTCTGGAAAAGCTTATGCTTCCGGGTAAGTTCATCAAAGCCGTTGCGGACTGCGTTTACGACAACGACAGATTTAACATGAACATCCTTAATACCACAAAGGGTGAAGATGAGGTTAACGACGGCAATATTCTCCGATATCAGAATCTTGCTTCCTCGGAAGAGCTTGAGAGAAGCGTGGCTGATTCGTACAAGTTAAAGCTTCTCGATCATTTTGCACTCAAAGGCGACAGATTATCGCTTATCAACGGTCTTAAGACCATTCATCCCGGTCTTATGAATGCCGAGGATAAATGCGAGGTTATGAGACTGATGCTCATGACTGCGGACTATAAGCCCATATACGATCTGATCAAAGCATGCGGACCTTATTTTGCGGATCCCAGATACATGCAGACATTCCTTGACAGAAGGCTTATCGATACCGAGGGAGAAGATGAGATCCTCACAGCATCGGCAATCTACTGTATAAGCCTCGGCAAGAAGGACGGAATAATCCTTCAGTATCTGGCAGATCATTACGAGGGACAGTGCAAGGATCTGAGAAATATCTGGAAGATGTCCGGAGGATACGGTGTAAACCGTAAGGGCATTGAAGAAAGAATGATCATTCAGATGCTCTACAGCGGAGCGTTTGTCGGAGAAAGGAATGAGATCTTCGAAGACTATCTTATCGACGATCCCGATCTCGAAGTGGTAAGAGCATTCCTTCTTCAGTCATGCTACGACTACTTTGTACATGAGAAACTGATCGCACCTAGCGTATTTTCAGAGCTCGTAAAATACGAAGAAAGCTGGAAGAATCTTCCCAAGGAAGCAGCGCTTGCCTATCTGAAATATTATTCCGAATCACCCAAAGAGATTACGGATGAGATCAGGTACAGGATAATAGATCTTCTGAACGTTATGATGAAAGACCGTATTCATCTGGGAATGTTCCAGAACTTCTTATCAGAGGAAGCTTTCCCTGAGGGCGACCTTAGGACAAATCTTCTTGAAGTGCTCGATGTAATGCATGACCGCACCATCATCGATTACAGGGCATCCGAAGGAAACACCGCGATCATCCATTACACTTTTGCAAGTGAATCCGATGATGAATGCAAATACCGCGAAGAGCGTATGAGAGATGTTTGCGGCGGAGTATGCTTCAAAGAATTCGTTCTCTTTTTCGGAGAATGCGTTCAGTACTATATAACCGAAGAGACTGCTGCAGGTTCCGAACTTAAGACCAGCGGCGTGCTCAGGAAAAACGATGTTCTCGGTTCTGCGGAAGGCTCGGTATTCGGACTTATATCCGACATGCTTGTCAGCAACACTCTTCAGGACTATGCAACATTCGATAAGCTTTACGACGAGTATTACAGGAAAGAATATTTGAACAAGAAATTGTTCAGTCTGGAGTAATATGCTTAAACTTCCCGGGGGCTTTGGAAGCTCCGGAAAACGATATATTGTCGGCTTTGACTTAAGCGATGTTTCCTGCGGGATCAGTTATTGTTCCGACCGCGGGGATATTCGCACGGTCTCGCTTGTAGCCGGAACCGAGGAGTATGTCATCCCCGTTGCACTCTCCAAGAGGCATGGTGCGGGACAGTGGTTCTTCGGAAAAGAAGCTTATTCATCAGCGGAAGCGGGTGAGAGCATTCTTGTTACCGGTCTTTACAGTAAAGCGCTTTCCGGCGAAGACACTCAGATCGACGGTCTCGTATACGGCGCCGATTCACTTCTTACGCTGTATCTCAAGAGAGCCTTCGGGCTTCTGCAGAATGTCGGTTCATCGGACAGAATGGAAGCGGTTATGTTCACACTTCCTGAAGTCACCGACACCGCAATGGATCTGATCAAGGAGTGTCTGAAGAGTCTTCACATCAAGACCGACAGAGTTTACTTCCTGAGTCATTCGGAGAGCTTTTTCTACTACGTATCGAATCAGGGTGAAGACAGGATGCATTTAAATCCAGTACTCTTTACCGTTGATGACAAATACATTACCCAGACCAAACTTCCTTTGAACAGGCGCACAACGCCTCAGGTAGTTTATGCTGAGAATGCGTACTTTGAACTTCCCGCGGGAAGAGGAGCGCTGCCCGACGAACTCGATAACCTGCTTCTCAAAGCCGCCCAGGGCGGAAAAGAATTCGGTCAGGAGTATTCGTACTATCTGGTGGGTGAGGATTTTGCCGAAGAAGCTATTTCCAATTCACTCAGGTTCATGTGCAGCAGGGGTAAGGTCTACGGCGGAACCAATCTCTTTTCAAAAGGTGCGGTTTATGCGCTTTTGGAGAAATTAAAGAATTCGGGTGAACCTTCACCTTACATATTCCTCGGCGATGATAAGCTTTCCGCAAATATCGGAATGAATATCTTAAGCCAGGGAAGCGATGTTTATTACGCACTGCTCGATGCCGGCACATGCTGGTACGAAGCGGAAGCGGAACTGGAATTCTACATATCCGGAGGAAATGATGTAACCCTTACCCTGTCGTCGATCATCGGCGGAGGTAATTCGGACGTCATCATCACTCTCGAAGGATATGAAGGCGAACTTACAAGAATGAAGCTGACCGCCACCATGTCAGGTCCCGGACAGCTCAGCGTGGTTATAGAAGATAAGGGGCTCGGTGTGTTTACGCAGACCAAAGCCCGTAAATGGGAAGAGGAGATCAAACTTCCGTAATGGCATCAAGAATATCGCTAA
>JAEEGK010004678.1_pt1 | contig 33412 bp, 27 predicted proteins | sample 8958771 | NCBI WGS metagenome assembly JAEEGK01 (sample SAMN16246547, study PRJNA631951) | gut metagenome | biome: gut microbiome; feature: rumen; material: SC-attached | host: Bos | place: Iran: Karaj | collected 2018-10 | reverse complement strand
GGATACACCGAATACAGTCTTTAAATATAAGGTGACAGATATTTATTTGATGAATGCCTGTATTGAAAGATTAACCGGGAAAACGGTATACGACATATTAAATGAATATATGTTTCCATATGTTGGAATTGACTGTGACCCTTTTATTATGACGCCGACCAGTACTGTTTATCATGACTTAACACAGGTAAAAGGTTGCATTGAGTTATCCGCGATTGATCTTGCAAAGTTTGGCCTTCTTTATTTGAATCATGGAAAGTTAAACAATAGGCAGATTATTACGGCTGAATATATAGATGAGGCTACAACAGCACATATTGAAAATTATGGTTATTATTGGTGGATCAATGAGGATGGCAGCGGATACCGGGGACTGGGTCGTGGTGGTCAGGAACTGCATGTTTATCCCGGGCATGATATGGTTGTTGTGTTGCAGGCACAGGATTCACCGAGATCGAAATTCTATACTCCGATTATTACAGATGTAATCTTAAAAGCTTTGAAATGATATAAATGAAGAAAAATCCAATTTGTGGAGAAAAGATGAGAAATAGATTAATAATGTTGGAGGGGCTCCCCGGAACAGGCAAATCGACAAATTCCTTTAAACTTTATGAACAACTTCTGCTCAATGGGCAAAAGGTACACTGGCTTCATGAGGTTTCGCAACCGCATCCGGTCTTGTTTTTTACGGAAAGCTGCATGACCAAAGAAGAGTTTCAGGACTTTAAAAAGAAGTATCCTGAAGTGGCGGAGCTTCTTGACGATGTGGCAGAGGTTCGGGAAACTACCGTGGGAATAGACCAGGAGACCGTTAGCAGAAGGTGTCATGAGGCGCAAAAGCAGGCATGGTATCAGGAACTTTTGAAATATGACGCCTTCCCGACATCGCTGGATCGTTATGAATATCAGGCGTTGGAAAAATGGAAAGCATTTGCAGAAAGTGCCTTGAAAGATGAAGATACAATTTTTATCTTGGACAGCAGTTTGCTTCAGTATCAGATTTTTACGTATTTACTGAAGGCCACATCCTACGAAAGACTTGAAGCATTCGTTCGGAAAATCGCAGAGCGCATAGAACCGTTAAATCCTTTGCTTATTTACTTACACCGTGAAAATACAGAGGATTCCATTGCTTACTTAAAGCAGCAGCGCGGTGAACAAGATTTGGTGTCCACGTGGGAGCGTGATAAAGGACAGCCGTATTACCAAAACAAACAAAATGACGTCACGGCGTTTTATGATTTTCTAAAGGATTACGCCACATCGGCAGAAGGCTTATTTGATGCCCTGAAGTTTGATAAAAGAAAGATTGAGATTTCCGAAAACAATTGGAAAGCCTACGAGGATGAGATGCTGGGACTTCTTGAAATCAATCGCGTAGAGATACCGGCATATAAGGCAAAAGAAGGAACCTTCGTAAATGCGGAGCATGGGCTTTCTTTTGCGATTAAGGATAACGTGATGAAGGACCCCGAGGGTGTACAAAGACATCTGTATCCTAAGTCGCAGGATGAATTCTTTGTTGAGGGAATTCCGACAATCCTTCAATTCGTTGGAGAGGATTCAGTAAGGCTTCTCGGGCAGCAGATTATTCCGCAGTGGACGGAGACAGGCACGATATACATAAAATAGTTGGTATTGTACTACTGAAGCTCAAAAATTGATGCTTTTATACTTAAATAAGCTACGATATGCCACCATTTAAGGAAAAAGGGATAAAAATAAATTTGGTACAATGCCCGAAAAATCAATGAATATCGAGGTTTTAAGATAATGATAAAAGTTTTATTTGTCTGCCACGGCAACATCTGCCGTTCCCCCATGGCAGAGTTTATGATGAAAGATATGGTGGAAAGATTGGGCGTCGCCGGTGATTTTGAGATAGCCTCGGCGGCCACAAGCGATGAGGAGTGCTGGAACGGAGTGGGCAATCCTGTTTATCCCCCGGCCAAAGAAGAGTTGTACAAGCACGGAATTACCTGCAATGGTAAGAGGGCGAGGCAGATGACCGGGGCGGATTACGAGCGATATGACTATCTTATAGGCATGGAGGATATGAATATCCGCAATATGCTTAGGATTTTGGGTAAGGACCCGGATGCCAAGGTCAGCAAGCTCCTTGATTACACCGACAGGGGTGGCAACATTTCAGACCCCTGGTACTCTGGAAGATTTGCGGACACATACAGGGATATTGATGAGGGCTTGAGAGGCTTTCTTTTGCACCTGGGATACGACATATCAGCGCTTTAAAGCGTGTACGCGAGTTGAATACATGTATAACGAAAAGTCTTATGAAAAAACGATTTTCACAAGGCTTTTTTTGCTTGACGTGTACGCGTGTAAAGGATATAATATCAATGACAAAAAATTAACAAAGGACATAGACGGACAGTGGGGATTTGCTGTCCGTTTTGTATGAGAGTTTATTAAGGAGAGAATGAATGCTTTCGGAGAAAGAGACCAAGACCCTTGATGAGATTCTTGAAAAGTTCGATAACGACGCCAGCAGAGTTATCGGCATCATGCAGGAGATTCAGAAGGTTTACCGCTACCTGCCTGAGGAGAGTCTTACTTACATTTCAAAAGCACTTAACATCAGCGAGGCCAAGATTTTCGGCGTTGCCACCTTCTATGAGAACTTTTCCCTTGAGCCTAAGGGTAAATATGTCATAAAGGTCTGCGACGGAACCGCGTGTCACGTACGTAATTCCGTGCCGATTCTTGAAGAGTTCAGAAAGGAGCTTAACCTTTCCGATAAAAAGAAAACCACCGACGACCGTTTATTTACCGTTGAAACCGTTTCCTGCCTCGGTGCCTGCGGACTTGCACCGGTTTGTACCGTTAACGATACCGTGCATCCTGCCATGACCCCTGCCAAGGTTAAGGACATTATCAACGAACTTAAGAGCAAGGAGGAAGCGTAGATGGCATTTGATGTTGTTAAGACCAGAGACGATTTGGACCGCCTTCACAAGAAATTTAAAGCTTCCCTTGACTCCCAGCGCAAGCAGATTCTTATTTGCGCAGGTACCGGTTGCGTAGCCGGCGGTTCCTTACTTATTTACGAAAGACTTCAGGAGATATTAAAAGAAAAAGATATCCCCTGTTCCGTTATGCTTGAAGAAGAGCCCCATGACACAATCGGTGTCAAGAAATCGGGCTGTCACGGATTCTGTGAAAAAGGTCCCCTTTTAAGAATTGAGCCTTACGGATGGCTCTATCTTAAGGTTAAAGTTGAAGACTGCGAAGAAATCGTTGAGAAGACCATTATCGGCGATGAGTGCGTAGACCGTCTTGTTTACAAGGATGCCGAAGGCAAACCTTACAGACAGCAGTCCGAGATTCCTTTTTATAAAAAGCAGACCCGTCTTGCACTTGAGCACTGCGGACAGATTAATGCGGAATCTTTGGTTGAATATATTGCTGTAGGCGGCTATCAGGCTGTTGCCAAGGCTTTGTTTGACATGACCAGCCAGGAGATTGTTGACGAGATTACCAAATCCACACTTCGCGGACGTGGGGGCGGCGGATTCCCTACAGGTACCAAGTGGGCACAGGTTCTTGCTCAGGACTCAGAAGAAAAATACATTGTTTGTAACGGTGACGAGGGCGACCCCGGTGCATTTATGGACCGTTCCATGATGGAAGGTGACCCTCATCGTGTAATCGAAGGCATGATTATCGCAGGTAAGGCTACCAATGCTCACCACGGTTACATTTACGTGCGCGCAGAGTACCCTCTTGCAGTTGAAAGACTTTCCATTGCTATAGAAAAGGCTACCAAGAGAGGTCTTCTTGGTAAGAACATCATGAATTCCGGCTTTGACTTTGACTTAAAGATCTGCCAGGGCGCAGGTGCTTTTGTCTGCGGTGAAGGTTCCGCTCTTACGGCCTCCATCGAAGGTCACAGAGGTATGCCCAGAGTTAAGCCTCCCCGTACCACCGAGCACGGTCTTTTTGACAAGCCTACGGTTCTTAACAACGTAGAGACCTTCTGTAACGTACCTCCCATCATTATGAAGGGCGCAGACTGGTACTGCACATTCGGTCCCGAGAAGAGTCACGGTACCAAGGCTTTTGCTCTTACCGGTAACGTTAACAACACAGGTCTTATCGAAGTTCCCATGGGTACCACCCTTCGTGAAGTTATTTACGATATCGGCGGCGGTGTTAAGGGCGGCGAGTTTAAGGCGGTTCAGATAGGCGGACCTTCCGGCGGATGCTTGTGCCTTAACTCAGATGAAGACCATTTGAATATTTCCCTTGATTTTGACTCACTTAAGAAGGTTGGTGCCATGATCGGTTCCGGCGGACTCGTAGTCATGAACGACAAGTCCTGTATGGTTGAAGTGGCCCGCTTCTTTATGAACTTTACCCAGAACGAATCCTGCGGTAAGTGCGTACCCTGTCGTGAAGGTACCAAACGCATGCTTGAATTACTCAACGACATCGTAGAGGGTCGCGGCACCATGGAGCACCTTGAGACTCTTGAAGAACTTGCGGACACAGTCAGCAACACGGCTCTTTGCGGTCTCGGTAAGTCCGCTCCTTCACCCGTTATCAGTACCATGAAGTACTTTAAAGACGAATATCTTGCCCATGTAGTGGACAAAAAATGTCCCGCGGGCCAGTGTAAGGCTCTTTCCACCTACCACATCAATCCCGACCTTTGTAAGGGTTGTACCAAGTGTGCCCGTCAGTGTCCTGTGGGCGCTATCACCGGTACGGTCAAAGAACCTCACGTAATTGACACGACAAAATGTATTAAGTGCGGAGCCTGCATGGCAGGATGTGCATTTAAGGCAATAGAACTGGTATAAGGAGGTACGTGTGATGGAAAAGTATATGATTATCGACGGAATGCGTATTCCTTTTACCGATGAGAAGAATATCCTTCAGGTTATTCACAAAGCAGGAATTCATGTTCCCACATTTTGTTATTATTCAGACATGTCCATTTTCGGCGCTTGCCGTATGTGTGTGGTAGAGGACAACAGAGGCAGCATTCACGCTTCCTGCTCCACTCCACCCAAGGACAAGATGGAGATTAAGACCAACACTCCCAGACTTCACGAGTACAGAAAGATGATTCTGGAGCTTCTCCTCGCATCCCACTGTCGTGACTGTACAGTCTGCGAGAAGAGCGGCAGATGTCGTCTTCAGATGCTGGCTGTTCGTTTCGGTCTTACAGAGATCAGATTTAAGAACAATCGCGAGGAAATGGAAATAGACAATTCCTCCGAATCCATAGTTAGAGATCCCGGCAAGTGCATCCTCTGCGGTGACTGCGTTCGTATGTGTAATGAAGTTCAGAACGTAGGCGCCATCGACTTTGCTTACAGAGGCAGCAAGATGCGCGTTATGCCCGCTATGGGACGTAATATCGTTGATACCGAGTGCGTTAACTGCGGTCAGTGCGCTGCCGTATGTCCTACAGCCGCTATTCACGTTAAGAGCTCTCTTAAGGCTATCTGGAAGGCTCTTTACGATCCCAAGACCCGCGTGGTTGCTCAGGTTGCCCCCGCAGTCAGAGTGGCTCTCGGTGAGGAATTCGGCCTTGAACCCGGTAAGAACACCATGGGACGTATCTATGCGGCCCTCAGAATGCTTGGTTTTGACAATGTCTATGACACTTCCGTTGGTGCGGACTTAACGGTTGTTGAAGAGGCATCCGAGCTTGTTAAGAAGATTGAGAAGGGTGACGATAAGTTCCCGCTCTTTACTTCCTGCTGTCCCGCATGGGTTCGCTACGTAGAGACCAAACATCGTGAGCTTCTTCCTTACGTATCTTCCTGCAAATCTCCCATGGAGATGTTCGGTGCAGTGTTAAAAGAATACTACAAGAAAGCCGATGCCGATGAAGGCGTAAGAACCGTTTCCGTAGCCATCATGCCTTGTGCGGCCAAAAAATACGAGATTACACGTGAGGAGTTCATCCGCAACGGTATCCGTGATGTTGATATAGTAATCACCACCTCAGAACTTGCCCGCATGATCAAAGAAATCGGTATCCAGTTCAATGAAATTGAGCCTCAGGGTCCCGACATGCCTTTCTCCATCAGCTCCGGTGCAGGTACTATCTTTGGTACCACCGGCGGTGTTACCGAGGCGGCTTTGAGACGTGTAGCCAAGGCCAAGACCAACGAAGACTTAAAGTCCATCGAATACCTGGGCTTAAGAGAGTTCGAAGGCGTTAAGACCGCCAAAGTTCCTTACGGCGATAAGGTTCTTGACATCGCTGTAGTAAGCGGACTCGGCAATGCCGAGAAGCTTATCAAGGCCATTAAGGCAGGCGAGCTTCACTTTGACTTCGTGGAAGTTATGGCTTGTCCTCTCGGCTGCGTAGCCGGTGCGGGTCAGCCCTTCGTTTACCGCGAGGGCAAAGAAAAACGTGCGGCAGGCCTCTTTAAGGCAGACCGCTCCGCAGTTATCAAGTGTTCCGATGACAACCCTGTTGTTGAAGACCTTTATCACGGCGGCGTACTCGAAGGCAGAGAACACGAACTCCTTCACGTAGAGTACAAATAGAAAAATAAGCAGTTTAATTTGCTTATTTACTAAGATTACGGTAGTGGCGTATTAACTGCTCTATATGGTATAATTCAAGGGACTCGAAAAGGGTCCCTTGTTTAGTATTAGTAACTGAGGTTATGGTTATGGTAAAAAGAATGAGTGAGGCATTACTCCAAATCTCATCCATTAAAAATCTTGATATGGTTAACTTCTACCGACTCTCCGAAGACGGCTCTTCACTTCCGGGCATTGTCGCTTATTACGACGGCGGCAAGGTTATTAACCTGTGCTCTGCGGATGAAGGCTTCAGTGAGCTTCTTAATAAGGTGGTGGAAGTGTATTCTGCTGAGAAAGAATCAGGCAGAATAGTAACAGATAACTATACAGGGCGTTTACTGGATCGGTCAATTTCTACTTCTTCCGCAGACTACGAAAAAATGCTTGAGGGCTTTGAGGAGACTCCCAATCCCCTTTTTCTTGACAAAGCATTTTCTCACATAATGGTTATTCCCACCGTTAAATACATTGTTGAGAGTATCTATGGCATCAACGACATGCCTGTCAACTGGAATCTCCTTAACAAGTGCTGGTTCGGCCGAGGAACACTGACTGCTTCGGTCAAAGAAAAAACCACAAAATTTCCCTATTTAATCACGCGACATAACGACAAAATCCATCGTGTAATAATAAACGGTGTTTTGCATCCAGGCAATTCACTGACGGTTGATATAATTCACGATTTTAAAGGCATCTGTATTAACTTCTCCGACAGCTTTAAGGGCTATAAGGGAAGCTACATCGCAGATATAACCGGGCCGGCACCGGGGTACTCTTTTGATATAGGATGCGAGGGAAAGACCTTGTATCACGACGAAGGCATGCTACCCGAGAGTCCGGAGGTCAACCGGATTGAGGCATTGAAGTTTTCTTTGTCCGATGCGGAGTTTAAAGAATACATGCTCCCCTGGGGCGAGAAACTGTATCTTTCGGACAACGACAGGCATTTGCAATATATTTTCTCCGCAAGTTCCGTCACAGAGACAATTTCCTACGGCCTCTGCAGTGAGAAATTAAATGATGCGGGGGGATTACCCATACTTCTAGGACTGTTTTCGTATATGCATGTCGAATCGGTTTCCACAACGGAGCTTCATTTCCTGGATATGGGTTATCCGCAGCTTTCTTTGTACAAAGAACGGTACGTGGGCAAAAAATACACTCTAAAGAGAGGATTACATCATGGCAATTAAATTTGAATGGGGAACAACGCAGGACGAAAAGCGTTTGGGCAACGTAATAGAACTTTTACAGAAAATAAACGGCAAATCCAAGGCGCTTGACAGGACCATTGCCGAACTTAGAAAGGTTTTGGAAGGTGACAAAGAACCGGAGATTAAGCCGATTTCTTTGTACATTGACACATGGGAAGCAATAGGAAACACCAATATTACCGCTTCCCGTTATGATATAGTCTGGGAGAATGCCAAGAAGCTGTACGATGATGTCTGCCTCGGAGGCCTCACCACCGACGATTTTGAGGCAAGAGCCGCCCTTTACAAAGAAATTATCAGGGAAGAGGGAGCCCTTCTTACAAACGGATATGTGGGCGACTCATACGACTATAATCTGTTTGCTTCTTTTGCTGACAAAACCAATTATCTTATATTAATTCGTGCGGTCAAAAAGACTCAGGTTGCTGACAAAATGATGGATGCACTGGCTGCATACGGTCTCGGAGTGAGACAGTACATCATTGACGACTACGGATATTTAACCAACCTTCTCGGAATGGTGAAGAAACTTACCGCCGCCAATATCGACAATTACCAGGACATCGTAAAGGCTGAAATATCCCTGGTGGAAAGAAGCAACGGAGTATACGATATTTCTCCCGAGAGGCTGAGCCTCGTGGAGAAAAACGTAAGCACCGCCCAGGCTGTTGTTTCAAGCGGCAAAGAACTTTTAGAAAGCATAGAGATTAAGTGTAAGAGCCTTGAGACACTGGCAGACGAGTTTAATGAGAAGGTTAACGAAATTTCCAAGTCGGCCACAGACACTCTCGAAGCCAAGGCCAAGAACGCCAAGGGTGAAGTGGAGCTTGCCCTTAAACAGTACATTGAAGGTCAAAAGAAAGCCATCAGCATGGACAAAGACCAGTTCTTAAAGGAAGTCTTCGCCGATGCCGAGGCTGAACTGGATAAATACAAAGCTCTTGCCAGAGCCATTACCGCCAATACATCCGCCGAGATAGCAATGCTTGGCAAAGACGCGGACGCTGTTGTGGACAGGGTATCAAGAACCCTGAACAATGATGATAAGGTCAAAGAATTCCTGGCAAAAGCCAAGGTTGATGACGCAATTCTTGATAAGATCGAGAAGCTTTCCGTACTAAACAGTGCAAGCATCGAGAGAATGGTTAAGCAGCCCGAAGGAGCTCCGGCAGACGCAGAAGGCGCACCTGATGGCAATGTGGCTCCCATCGCTTACGAGCCTCCCAAAGGTCCCGGGTTTTTGCCTCCTCCGCCTCGCCACAGAGGCCCCCGTCATGAAGAGCCTATTTTACCCGTTAACCCTCTTCTTGACCCCAACATTCCCTTTGCCGAGCGCTACAAGACCGTAATGGCGGAAAAAGAACGCAGAATCGCTAAAGGCGAAATCTTCCATGAAATGTTTGACGACGTAGTCATTGCAGTTATGGAGAACGTTAACCCTTACCTTATAGGACCTTCCGGCTGCGGTAAGACATATATGGTTTCCCAGGTGGGAGAACTTCTGGGTCTTAACTGCGACGACATAGGCTACATCAACGAAGAATACGATATACTCGGCTACGTTACCGCCACAGGAGAGTACAGCGAGTCCAATTTCTACAGACTTTACAAGTACGGCGGAATTGCTTTCTGCGACGAACTTGACAACGGTAACAGCAAGGCCACGGTTAAGCTTAATTCTTTCCTCTCCAACAAGATAGATTCCAACTACAGTTTCCCCGGCGGAGAACGCGTACAGCGTCACCCCAATTTCCGTGTAATTGCGGCAGGTAATACCGACGGAAGCGGCGCTGACGTTAATTACAGCACCAGAGAGAAGATAGAGGAATCGGTTCAGCAGCGTATGATACCTATTTATGTGGATTACGATAACCGTGTTGAAGCCGCTATTCTGGCGGATTATCCTGAGTGGTTCAAGTTTGCCTGCGCTTTCAGAAGGGCAACTGACAAATGGAGCAAAGTATGCGGAATTCCCGCGTCCGGTATTTTTACCACCAGAGATGCTTACAGAATTAAGACATACCTTGATAATGACAGCTTTTCAACAGATAAAATAATGACATACGAGTTCATTCAGACCAAGGACCCGGAATATCTTGCATTCCTGGCGGAGAACATGGAAAAAGAACTCGATCCCAAGTCAAAAGCGGCAACTCTTTTAAGCATTTTCAAAGTGCAGGTTAACGAGGCCGCAAGCAAAGGAAGAAAGTACTGATGGCAAACGCACCGTCCGTAAGGATAGACAGAGACGAAAAATTTAAAATATATCGAATCTACTTTAAGTCACTTTCGGAGCTTGAGAACTACTTAAAGGGAGATCCCGAGGTTAACAGGGAAGTTTTTAAGACCCAGAAGAGCCTTTATCTTCCCGAAGACTTTGCCGGAGAACCCTTAAGCAATGCCATCAACTACTGCCATGGCGGCTACGAGAAGGGACTCGGTGTATTCATGCGCCTTAAAAAGGAGCTTGAAAGCGTAAACATTTTAAAGACCAATTACCGTCGCTCCGTTCCCGCAGTGGTAGGTTCAAGGCCCCATGTGCCCAACTTTGTGGCGGGCACTCCCAAGACCATGTGGCGCCTTGATAAGGCCAAAGAAAAGAAGTTTATAGATATTTATATCAACCTTGCCTACAGCGGCGAGAACACCGACAGTCAGATAAGAAACAGAGGCATACTGACCTTAAACCTTATTTCCCTGTTTGAAAACAACGATATCGGTGTCAACCTCCATGCTTTTGAGGCAAGCTACAATTATGAGGAACTCTTTATAGCCGACGTAAAGCTAAAGCGCCCCGACGAAATCATTAACGTGGGCAAATGCTACTATCCCCTTTGCGGCAAGGAATTTATCCGCCGTCTGTTAGTAAGAGTCAAAGAATCCATGCCCTTTATGGAAAAGTGGGGAATCGGCTACGGCGCAGTACTTCCCGAGCCCCTCATAAGAAGATATATGGAAATCGACGACAAGAAACTGCTGATTCTTTCGCCGGATGAAATGGGTATAAAAGGCAAAGACATATACGAGGATGCCAACGCTTTCTTTGAGCACCTTAACCTTACCGATAAAATTGCCATACCCAACTACAGAAAACCTGACACCAAAGAGGCCAAAAAATGATTAACATCAACCTGTCCGATAAAGTATCCATAATGAACTACGGCGTAGAAACCCAGCACAACCTTGCCACCCTGAGTGAGGCCGTATCTGACATAGTCAAAGAAAAAGATTACTCGGACATAAAAGAAATTCATGACACTTTGTCGGAGCTTATGTCTTCCGAAGATAAACTGACTCTTCTTTACAGGGATGCCGCCGTTACGGGCATCAAAGAAGGTCTTATTCATAAGCGCCTGGAGCTTTTAAAAGAAGGCAAGCTTTACGAGCAGCTTAAAAACACGAACGAGATTTATATAACAAGGCTCAGCGATGAAATATCAAGCGCCGAGGCCTTCCTTGAGAAGGTTAAAAATTCCGGGGAATCACCTTCCGATGCTCTTGCGGTTTCCCAGCTTAAGAGCCGTGTCAAGGAGTTAAAGACCTCTAAAACCGTAGCCGGCACATTGAATGAGCAGCTCACATTCTACGGCAAAAACAGCGCTTCCCTTGCAGACAGAATCGGTGCGATTCTTAACACTCTTATGCCTCTTTGGGAAAGCGGCATGGCAATGAACGTTAACAAAGAAAGCACCAAAAAAGCCTTCAAGATGCTGAAGGCTTTGGGTGACGATTCTTTTAACAAATAACGGATTAGCGTTCTTTTGCTATTTTCTCTTCGGTTTCTTTTCTTACAAGTGCCCTGAAGCGGGTCAGATAGTCGCTGAAGGCGCACTTGTCTTCACCGTAGGTTATATTCAGAATATATTCTTTCTCTATCCATGTGGAAAGGTCCGACTCGTTGTGGGAGATAACCGCTTCGAGATTGTCGAGGGCTTTGTAGATGCGTGCCTCGGTAGTTTTGCGGGCATCCATCTCGGCATAAAGCTCTGTCATTTCGGTTTTGTAAGGCTCCGGAAGAGAATTGACCCAATCGGTCAAAAGACTTTCTTCTTTGGATTCATCCGCCTTGGACTTGTCAAAAGAAGGAATATCTCCGGTAAATACCTCACCGATATCGTGAATCAGGCACATCTTAATTACCTTGTCAAAATCCACATCCTTAAACTCGTCACGCAAAAAGAAAGCCATCATGGTAATGCGCCAGGAGTGCTCCGCAACGCTTTCGTGGCGACCGCCGGGAGTGTAGCAGTGGCGTGTGGTATCCTTTAATCTTGTGATGGTGTGCAGTACTTCAAGATACTTGTTAATCTCCATAACCTTCTCCTTTTTCTCTTATAAACCGACCGCATCCGTAACGGTCAGAACATTACCACGCACTTTGAATTTAATATCGTAACCCGCAAAAGAAACCCCATAGAGCCGCTCGGGGTCGTCCTGATAGTGGGGACGCGGGTCCTGCTGCAAAACGGCTATTGCGGCGGCGCGTTTATCCGCCGAAAAGCGATTTAAAAGCTCTTCGGGAAATTCGACCGTGAGACCTTCCTCGATATGCCTGCCCGCAAATCCGTTGGAAGCCTCGGGATGGGCATCCGCATAGGGAAGATAAGGCTTTATGTCAAATATGGGAGTATTGTCCCTCATATCCACGCCTGAAACGTTAATTACGGGGCCCTCCGCCGTGTATTCGATGCCTTCGAGCTTAACGCAGGATAAACCTATGGGATTGGGCCTGAAGGGTGAACGGGTGGCAAATACGCCCATGGTTTCATTGCCCCCGAGTCTCGGAGGTCTGACGGTGGGAGAGAAGGTATCCGTTTTAACACCTTCAAATTCCCAAAGAAGCCACAGATAGTCAAATTCCTCCATGCCCTTAAGAGCATCTCTGCTGCGAAATTCGGGAGTAAAAACAATGCGACCGGTTAACTCCTTAACAACACCGCTTTGCCTGGGGACTCCGAATTTTTCGGGGAAATCCGTATGAATATGTGCTATTACTTTTAAATTGTCCATAAAAACAGTTTACTACAAAAAACCCGTCCGGAAAACCGGACGGGTTAAGATTTCTTTATTCTGCTGAGCCACCATTAACGATGTTGGCTTTGTCCTTTAAGTAGTGGATAACTGTGTACTTAATGGCTGTCTGCTTGACGTAAGGCTCGCCGTATTTGGCAATTGCCGCATCACGGTCGTTGCTGCCGTAGTAGTTAAGTACCTGCTCGTAATCTTCATCGCTGATGGTAAGTCCCGCATTTCTGAAGATTGATTCATAAGTTAAATCCATAACTGCCTGCTTCTCGGCTTCTTCCTTTAAGTGCTTCTCGTACTCGGAATCGCTTAATCCGGTGTAATCGGAGAAGGACATGTCGGAAGAGTTGTAACCGTAGTAGGTCATGTAGGTCTTGTACTGCTCAAAGGCCTGCTCATCGCTGTACTTGATGAGAGATCTTAACTGTTTCTTGTAAGCGGAAGGTACCTTGGAAACGGAAGCATTCTCGGTAATGTAATCTGCAAGATATGTATCGAGGTTGCTCTGATATCCCTGCTCCTTAAGGTATGCCTTGAACTCATCGAGGTTGCCTGCAAGGTCGCTGTAGTGTTCCTTAACAAATTCATCGTCAACTTCGGGAGTTGTATAGATTGAATTTACGTGGCATTCAAATACGGCTTCTTTGCCTGCAAGATCGGGGTTGTTCTGATAAGGGTCGGGGAAGGTTACGCTAACGGTAACATCATCGCCGGGATGTGAGCCGATAAGCTGCTGTTCAAAATCATCGATGAAGGAGCCGGAACCGATGGTAAGTGACTGATTGTCAGCAGTACCGCCGTCAAACTTAACGCCGTCTACGGAACCTGAATAGTTAAGATTAATGGTGTTGCCGTCTTCAACGGTTTTGGAAGCGTCATCGCTGTAGAAAGAAAACTGCTGTGCAGCCTGAACAAGCTGTGCTTCAACTTTGTCATCCATATATTCAACGGCTTCGAAAGGAATCTCCATACCTTCCATGGAAAGGTCCTTAACAGCACTCATGTCTGCGCCCTTTACAAAACCTTCGGCGGTAAGGCCCTTGCTGAAATCGGAGGAAGAAGTGGTCTTGGTAACGGATGTGTAAATACCCATACCGATGATACCGATTACTACGGCGGCAAGTGCGATTCCCACTACCCAGCCGAGGATGGCATCAAAATTCTTCTTGGCCTTGGCTGCCTTTACTTCAGCCGCTCTGGCTTCTCTTTTTGCTTTGCTTTTGCTGATGGAAGAATCGGTTTCTTCCACAGTGTTTTTGATTTCTTCACTCATGTTAATAACCTCTAAAAATCCTCTTATTACTGCGGCTTTTGGCGCCGCATACTACTTGAGTATACGATTTTTTTGTCAATATGTAAATCCCTGAGAATCAAGTTATTCTTCGGGAAGGTCGGTAATCTCTACGATACCCTCAAGGTAGTTGATTACCGCGTATTTAATGGCGGTCTGTCTGACATAGGGCTCGCCGTAAGCGGGAACAGCCTGGGCTTCTCCGCCGTAATATTCAAGAATCTGATTGTAAGTTTCATCGCTTACGGAAAGATTCGCATTTTTGAAGATAGACTCATAAGTTAAGTCAAGAGCCGCCTGCTTGCGTGCATTCTCCGCGATGAGAGCATTGTAATCTTCATCGGACATACCGGTGTAATCGGAGAAGGTCATGGCAGAAGTGTCCTGACCGTAGTAAGCCATGTACATTTTGTACTGCTCGAAGCTCTGATTGTCGGTGTATCTGTAAAGCTCCTCGACATGCTTGATATATGAATCGGGAAGAGTGGTTACTTCACAGTTGTCGCTGATATAAGTGGCAATATAGGTCTGCAAATTGCTCTTGCGTCCTTCCTCCATCACAAATGCCTTAAGACCTTCATAGCTGTCAGCAATGTCTGAAAAATAAGTCTGAACGAACTCATCGTTGACTTCCGGTGTCTTTAAGATTGAGTTCACGTGGCACTCAAATACTGCGGGCTTGCCGGAAAAGTCGGGGTTGTTGGGATAGGGGTCCGGGAAAGAAACATTAACCGTTACATCATCACCGGGGTGAGCACCGATAAGCTGTTCTTCGAAGGTGTCGATGAAACTGCCGGAACCGATAACCAGTGTCTGATTGTCGGCGGTACCGCCCTGGAACTGAACTCCGTCCATATAGCCTGCGTAGTTGAGATTGATGGTGTTGCCGTTCTCAACGGTCAAAGAAGAGTCCTCGACAAAAGAAGCGTACTGTTCCGCAGCTGCCAGAATTTCGGCCTCGGCTTTGTCGGAAATGTAAGCTATTGCTCCGTAAGGAACCTTAATGGATGCAACATCCAGATACTTAACGCCGGATAAATCTGCGTCTTTGACAAAACCGTCCACTGTAAGACCTGCGCTGAAATCGGGAGCTTCGACGGTTTCCGGAGCTTCGGGCTCGACTGCGGTTTCTTCACTTACGGAAGTCTCGGAAGAAACGGTTTCTTCGGCAGAATTGGTGGTGGAAATGCTGACTGTTGTTTCTGTGCCTGAGGGTTTCTTAATAACAAATACTATTACGCACACGACAGCGGCAATAAGTACCAACACGCCTGCAACGATACCGGCCACAAGTCCTTTTTTGGAAGCGGGAGCTTCGGAGGCACCGATTTCCACACCGTTAAGGGTGGCTCCTTCCTGCTTGATATCATCGGTTGAAGGCTCAACCGAATTGTTGAATTCATCACTCATAGTACTGTCCTTTCAAGTGCCGGCGCTTTTGCGCCGTATACCCCTAAATTCTATACGATTTTTCGTTATAAGTAAATCCCGAAAACCCCCGATAATTGTGAAAAATTGGTGAAAATTGTTCCCCGGGGTGTTATGATATTTCATGTGACACACTATAGATTTTTTTGCTAAGCGAGGTTAGATATATGAAAGAATTAATGAAATTCATCGACGCATCTCCCACAGCCTTCCACTGTGTCGAGAATGTTAAGAAAGCCCTTGAGGAGAAGGGCTATAAAGAGTTTAAGGAGTCCGAGGACTGGAAGGTTAAGAACGGCTCTAAGTTCTATGTCAAAAGAAACGGCTCCAGCATCATAGCCTTCAATCTTCCGAAAAAAGGCTTTAAGGGCTTTCACATCTACAGCGCCCACTCCGATTCCCCTTCTTTCAGGGTCAAAGAAAATCCCGAAATGGTTTTTGAGAACAATTACGTCAGATTAAACGTTGAAAAATACGGCGGAATGATTCTTGCCACATGGTTTGACAGACCTCTTTCCGTAGCCGGCCGCGTAGTGGTGCGTGAAGGCGATAAGCTCGTTGAGAAGCTTGTAAACGCCGACAGAGACCTCTGTGTGATTCCGAACGTTGCCATTCACATGAACCGCGACTTAAATTCCGGCTACAAATACAGCGCTCAGAACGACCTTTTACCTCTTTTCGGCGGTGAGAAGGCCAAGGGCACCTTTGACGATTTTATTGCCAAAGAAGCCGGAGTGAAGAAAGAAAACATTCTTGGCAAGGATTTATTCCTCTATACCAGACAGAAGGGTACCTACGCAGGCGCTCACAAAGAATTCATCGTTTCTCCCAGACTTGACGACCAGGCATGTGTTTTTGCGGGTCTTGCGGGCTTTATGGATTCCGAGTCACGGGAATACGCATCGGTTCTTGCGGTATTTGACAACGAAGAAGTGGGAAGCGGCACCAAGCAGGGCGCAGATTCAACATTCCTTGAGGACAGTCTTTTCAGAGTGTGCGAGGCACTTTCTTTTACCAGATCCGCATACCTTCGTACCATAAGCGACAGCTTCAATATTTCAGCCGACAATGCTCACGGAGTTCATCCCGCTATGGCCGGCAAGGCTGACCCTACTTCCAGACCTTACCTCAATAAGGGCGTAGTGCTGAAATACAGCGGCAGCCAGAAGTACGCTACCGATGCCGTCAGCGCCGCATACTTTAAGAAGCTTGCGGAGAGCGTTAAGGCTCCCGTTCAGGTATATTACAACAATTCTGATGTGGCCGGCGGTTCAACGCTTGGCAACATTTCTACGGCTCATGTTTCGGTTAAGACAGCCGATATCGGCCTTGCCCAGTTTGCTATGCACTCTGCAGTTGAGACCATGGGCTCCAAGGACGTTACCGACCTTGTTAAGATTGTGAAGGCTTACTACGAGGAGTAATCCCCTTATGGATGAAATTTTGAGATATGACTATCCCAACCCCGACTACCCCGTTGCCGTTAATTTCTGGGAGCGTAAAAAAAGCGAAGGCACCAAGACCGAATGGGTGGTGCGTCCCGACGAAGCGGAAGTCCTGGTAGTCAATAACGGTGAACTGAGAGTACAGTGCGACGACGGAATGCACAAGGTCGTGGCGGGTCAGGGAGTGCTTATTACACCCAGCAGCCGTCACAGGCTGGCTTCTTCTTCCACGGAGGATACCGCCTTTTACAGCGTGGTCTTCAGGCCGGAGTTCGCCATAGACACTTCTGTGGAAAATGCTATAGCAGCCAAATATTTCGTGCCGGTGAGGGAACGATTCAAAAAAACCTGTCTCGTAATGGACGAGGCCAATTTAAGGGACGAGTCCGCCCTTGACAGAGTCAACAACATAATCGCCGCCAACACCATTAAGAAGTTTGGTTACGAAATGGCCACCAAGGGATATATATGCATGCTGTGGGTCCTACTTTTGGACTTTTACGGTTCCGTTGAGTCTCGCTTTAACGGTAAAAATGTGCCTTCTCAGGACGAGTTGAGAGTCAGAAGCGCCATAGCTTATATGGAGGAGTCTTACGCTGACCCCATCACTCTTGAGGACATAGCCGACAGAATTCACGTAAGCCGCAACGAGTGCTGCAGATGCTTTAAGCGTGTCAAAGGCTTGTCGCCGGTGGACTTTCTCATAAGGCTGCGTATTTTCCAGGCGGCCAAGATTCTTTACAAAGACCCCTTAAGCGTAGACACCATATCGGAACTGGGCTTCAGCACAGGCTTTAACAATACCAGTTATTTCAACAGAATGTTTAAAAGATACCTTGAATGCACTCCGAGAGAGTTTTCCAAGCTTTTAAAAACCGACTCGGACAAGGCCAAAAAACTCTATGACGATTTGCAGGAATCCATAGCGGGAATTTAAATATAAACGGCTCAGCCGTATACGGAGGTTACACAATGAGCAGACTGACAGCGGAAGAATTGCATCAGTTTATTTCAAATCCGGAGAACGTGGGAGAGAACAAATGCCTTCCCCACTCCGAGCATTCTTTTTACGATAACTTAAAAGAGGCGGAAGAGGGCAGACAGTCAAGACTGGTTCAGAGTCTTAACGGTACCTGGAAGTTCAAGTATTCAAAGAATCTGTCGCTTCGTCCCGAAGATTTTTATATGCCGGATTATAACGTGTCAAAATTTGACGACATCAAGGTGCCGGGTCACATCGAACTGCAGGGTTACGGCATACCCCAGTACACCAACGTGGCATATCCCTGGGACGGTACCGAGCAGCTTAATCCCCCTGAAGTTTCAAGGGATTACAATCCGGTGGGAAGCTACGTTCTTGACGTTAAGATTGACAGAGCCCTTCGCGACAAAAGAATATTCATTTCTTTTCAGGGAGTTCAGACAGGCTTCAGACTCTTTGTAAACGGCGAATATGTGGGCTATTCCGAGGATTCTTTCACTCCTGCGGATTTTGAAATCACAGATTATGTTAACCACGGCAAAAACAGAATTGCCGTAGAAGTATACAATCACACCTCCGCTTCCTGGCTGGAAGACCAGGACATGTGGCGGTTTTTCGGCATCTTCAGGGATGTGTTCCTCTATGCGATTCCCGCGGTTCATGTGCGTGACATGTTCGTTAAGGCCACTCTTGATGCTTCTTACGACAAGGGCGTTTTGGACGTAAAAGCCGATGTTATGGGCAATGCCGAGTCTGCCGTCCTTGAACTTTACGATGACGGTAAAAAGAAGATTTTCGAAGCCCCCATGACGGTTGAACGTAACAAGGTCAGCCTTCACATGGAAGGTCTTGCGGTGAGACACTGGAGCGCTGAGATACCCAACCTGTATGAGTGCCGCCTTCTTTTGCGTAACGCTGAGGGAGAAGTGGCTGAGTATGCATCCACAAAAATCGGCTTCAGAACTTTTGAACTCAAAGACAAAATCATGCTCCTTAACGGAAAAAGAATAGTTTTCAAAGGCGTGGACCGTCATGAGTTCTCCGCAACCGGCGGCCGTGTGGTCAGCATGGAAGAGATGCTTTGGGATATTAAGACTCTTAAGCGCAACAATATAAATGCGGTGAGAACCTCTCACTATCCCGGCTCCACAGCATGGATTAAGCTCTGCGACGAGTACGGTATTTACTTAATCGAGGAGACCAACCTTGAGACCCACGGAACCTGGTGCTCCAAGGAACTTACGGACAAAAACTATCAGGTGCCCGGCTCCAAGCCTGAGTGGACAAAGGCTGTTGTTACCAGAGCCGAGAATATGGTCGAAAAGGACAAGAACCATGCGAGCATCCTTCTTTGGTCTCTCGGCAACGAAGCTTTCGGCGGCGAGAACTTTTTAAAGATGCGCGAGCGTATTCTTGAAATTGACGATACGAGGCTGACTCACTATGAAGGCATCGTTCACGACAGAGATTTTGAGACGGCTTCCGACGTGGAATCCAAGATGTACGACAAGCCTGCCGACATAAAGCGTTACCTTGACAACAACCCGCAGAAACCCTTTATTTCCTGCGAATACATGCATGCCATGGGCAATTCCCTGGGCGGCATGAAGCTTTATACCGACCTTGAAGATGAGTATGCAATGTACCAGGGCGGCTTTATCTGGGACTACCTCGACCAGGCACTTTGGCAGGACTTCAAGGGCAAAAAAAGACTTGTCTACGGCGGTGACTTCGGCGACCGTCCCTGCGATTACTGTTTCTCAACAGACGGCATCGTTTTTGCGGACAGAACCGAGTCCCCCAAGATTAAAGAAGCCAAGGTTCTTTACTCAAACGTTAAGGTAAGCTGCGAAAGAATAGGCATCACGGTTACCAACAAGAATCTTTTTGCGGATTTGTCCGCTTACTATATTCTTTATACTATCCGCGAGGACGGACGTGTCCTGTTCGAGGAGCGCTTTGATGCACTGAATGCGGGCCCCGGCGAGAGCGTTTCTTTGGTGCCTGCGGCTTTTGAAGATGTTTCACCTGCGCGGGACTACGTCTACAGGGCGGAGCTTAAGTTAAAAGAAGCCACCAAATGGGCAGACAAAGACTATACCGTAACCTTCGGCGAATGGGTGAGCCTGGCCGAGGTTAACCCTGTTATAGCCGACAAATGCGACAGCGACAGGAAATTTAAGCATACCGCAAACGGACTCGGCAATGCCGGCGCCGTTACGGACGACTTTAAGGTAATATTCGGAAAAGCATGGAAAACAAGGCTCGGAGGACCGGTTTCTTTTAACAGCAAGGGAAGGGAACTTATTTCGGTATCCCCGGTGCCCACATATTTCAGAGCTTATACCGACAACGACAAGGGCTTTAATCTCCCTGCACGCTCACATTTCTGGCACATGTTAAGTCAGTATCAGCTGGCCACCATGGTTTCTTTTGAGGACCTCGGCAATTGCGTGAAGGCAGTATATGACTATGAGGACCCCACCGATCATGTGGTTTACTCCACGGTAACTTATACGGCTTACCCCGACAGCAGGGTTGAGGTAAATATTAAGTATAAAGGCGGCGAGGGCCGTCCCATCCTTCCGCTGTTTGGCTGGGAGTTTAAGATTGACGGCGAATTTAAGAATGTGGAATATCTGGGCAAGGGCCCCTTTGAGAACTACAGGGACCGTGATAACGGAGCTTCTTTTGACCTTCACAGGAGTACTCCCGCAGACAATCTCACACCTTACCTCATCCCTCAGGAATGCGGCAACCGCACCAAGGTAAGATACGCAAGGTTTACAAACAATGAGGGAAGCGGTATACTTTTTGCGGCAAAAGAAGGAACCTTCGAACTGGGATTTCTTCCTTACAGTGCCTATGAACTTGAGAATGCCACCCATGCGGATGAACTTCCCGCTCCTCAGTATACCTGGGTTCGCATACTTGCGGGTCAGATGGGTGTAGGCGGAGACGACTCCTGGGGCGCACCGGTTCATGAAGAATTTATGCTTGATTCATCCGCTGATTATGAGCTGGATTTTGAAATAAGATTTTTTTAGGAGGATATGAGTATGAAGGTACTCGTTACAGGCGTTAAGGGGCAGTTAGGCTTTGACGTTATGAGAGAACTTTCCAAAAGAGGAATAGAGGGTGTCGGGGTGGACATCGACGAGATGGACATTACCGATTTTGAGAGCGTGGACCGTGTTATTACGGAAGCCGCTCCCGATGCGGTTATTCATTGTGCGGCCTGGACTGCTGTTGACGCGGCCGAGGACGAAGACAAGAGAGAAAAGGTTCGTCTTGTCAACGTGGAAGGCCCCCGCAATATAGCTAAAGTCTGCAAGAAACTTGATATTAAGATGCTTCAGATCAGCACCGACTACGTATTTGACGGTCAGGGCGAACGTCCCTGGGAGCCCGATGACCCCACGGGACCCGTCAGCGTATACGGTACCACCAAAAGAGACGGTGAAAACGCTGTCATGGAACTCCTCGACAAATTCTTTATCGTCCGTATAGCATGGGCTTTCGGCATTAACGGCAATAACTTTGTAAAGACCATGTTAAGGGTTGCCAAGACCCATGATACACTTACAGTAGTTAACGATCAGTGGGGCTCACCCACATACACATATGACCTTGCAAGACTGCTGGTTGACATGATTCAGACCGACAAATACGGAATCTATCATGCCACCAACGAAGGCTTCATCAACTGGTATCAGTTTGCAACGGCCATCTTCAAGGAAGCCGGAGTCAACGTAACCGTTAAGCCCGTTACCACGGCAGAATACGGTATTTCCAAGGCTGCCCGCCCCTTCAACAGCAGAATGTCCAAGGACAAGCTTGAGGCCTGCGGCTTTAAGAGACTTCCCGCCTGGGAGGATGCTCTTAAGAGATACATTAAAGAGTTAAAAGAAAACAATCAGCTTTAATACAGGAGTAATACTATGAGTGAAAACTGTACTCATGACTGCGGCACCTGCGGGTCCAACTGCAGCGAAAGAACCGGCGCCAATCCTTTTTTGGCACCTATGAACGAACAATCCAACGTCCGCCACGTAATAGGCGTGGTAAGCGGCAAGGGTGGAGTGGGCAAGTCGCTTATAACTTCCCTTTTGGCTACCGCCGTTTCACATAAGGGCAACTCTACAGCCATTCTTGATGCGGATATTACCGGACCCTCAATTCCCAAGGCTTTCGGAATTAAGGGAAGAGCCGTTTCCACCGATGAAGGTCTCTTTCCCGTGGTTTCTTCAAACGGAATCGAGATTATGTCCTTAAACTTAATCAATGAAAACGAAAGCGACCCCGTAGTATGGCGCGGCCCCATTCTGGCAAGCGTAGTAAAGCAGTTCTGGACCGACGTAATCTGGGGCGAAGTGGACTACATGTTTGTAGACATGCCTCCCGGAACCGGCGATGTGCCCCTCACAGTTTTCCAGTCTCTTCCCCTTGACGGAATTATTGTGGTAACCTCTCCCCAGGAGCTCGTATCCATGATAGTGGACAAAGCAGTCAACATGGCGAAGATGATGAACATTCCTATCCTGGGCGTGGTTGAGAACTTCAGCTACCTTGAGTGCCCCGACTGCGGCAAAAGAATATCTGTCTTCGGAGACAGCAAAGTGCCGGAACTTAAGAAAAAATTTGATACCGTTGTATCCGTACCCATCAATCCTTCAATTGCGGCATCCGTTGATGCAGGTAACATCGGTGAAGTCGAAGCCCCCTGGCTTGAGAAACTGACACAGAAAATTTTGTCAATTTAGACAACAAAACATGGTATAAATGTACATTAAGGGCACATTTTTGATGTGCCCTTGCATTATGCACTTTTTTCAATGGGAAATCGTTAATTTTTGGTTAATTTTCTTATTACTATCTGTTCTTGCCTCTGCTATAATATATATAGTGGAAAAGGAGGCACCCATGTTTAAGATCGATGAATACGTAGTACACATGACCGGGGGAATTTGCCAAATAAAAGACATTACGTCACTGGCAATATCGGGGGCAGACAAGGATAGGAAATACTATCTTCTTGTACCGCTTGCTACCAACAGCAGCAAAGTCTACGTACCTGTCGACAACGACACCGCCATGAGAAGAATCTGCTCCGGCGATGAAGCCAAATCGTTAATCGACAGTGTCGCTACAATCGAAGAACTGAATATTGACAACGACAAGTTAAGAGAAGCCAAATACAAAGAAGTCATCAAAAGCTGTGACTTACGCGAACTTGTAAGCGTTCTCAAAAACTTAACATCCAGAAGAAACATCCGTTTAAAGGAAGGCAAGAAGACAACCGCCACCGATGACAAATACTTTAAAATCGCCGGCGAGAATCTCTGCAGCGAACTTGCTTTTGCCCTTGGCAAGGAAAAGGACGAGGTAAGGCGCATGATTGTCGACCGCATTACGGTTTAACATATAGGTATAATAAAAAGACTCTTCGTGTCTGAAGAGTCTTTTTTTGTGCGGCGAATTATTGCTCTCTGTATTTTTCTGCTTTTTTTAAAGCCATGTAGTTATCCAAAGAGCAGCCTATCGTTATAGTAACATAATCTCTGGAGTCTTTGGATAAAAGACCGAAATTGCTTATATTGCTATCCTGATATTCGGCGGCGAGATCGAGCAGGGCGAAATAAACCGCAAAGTACTTGTCACTGCAGGTAGCCTGATCATTTAATTTTATACCGACAAAAGAATAGGGAAGGCGGTTGACTTTTTCGTCTTGTAAATGATCGATGCCGTTGGCTTTCCAGTATTCGGAAAGAGAGCCGTAGGCTGCAGCTTCCGCAGCCATATCACCATATTTGTCCCAAATTTCACTCGCAGGAATAATCTTACCGTTTTTAAAAACGGAAAAGATGAAATCATCCTCGGTAAAACTGTTTTCATCGGTGAGATATGAGGTGACATCGGAAATGCTGCCGTTCCATCCTTTTAGAAGCGAGAGTGAATTGCAAGTGAATCTTTTTTCGGCGAAAAAGTATTTCATATATCCCATTGTTGCAAGGGCTTCATTGGGCACGGAATCTTCGGCCACAAGAACAACAGGAAGATCGCTCTTAAGGTCCAAAGAAGTTTTGCCGTAACAGATTTTGCCGGAGTTGTCTACATCATAAACGCGATTGAATTTGGCATCCACGACTACTAAATCCTTGGACCTGAGACGGCCGATGGTGTCTGCAATGTCTGAGTCAAGACTGAAGGTGTATTTGTCATAGACAGTAACTGTAATATCCTCCGAGGATTTGGAGGAGGATCCGGCGGCTTTGTCGGTGCATCCGACGAAAAGCGAAAGCGCGAGGCACAGAGAAATAGCGCCGGTTAAAGATTTTTTCATAACTGTTAATTTCCTTTCATCATACAGAAAAGTGTTGAACTCAAAACCAAAACATCGGATTGGGCTCAACACTGTCTGAATCATATTGTTCTTATTCGCTAAGGCTCCATACGGTACCTTCTCTGGTATCCTTGATGGTAATGCCTTTGCCGGCAAGTTCCTCACGGATAGCGTCGGCAGTGGCGAAATCTTTATTTTTCTTGGCTTCTTTGCGGTCTTCGATGCGCTTTTCGATGTAAGCTTTAAGCTCCGCATCTACTTCGGGACCTTCGGAAGCGGCTTCAGCCTTGGTAAGGTCGAGGCACAATACTTCATCGAAGCTTTCGATAATGGCCTTTTTGGTGGCGTTGTTAAGGTCTGCCTTAAGTACTTCATAAAGAAGAGTAATGGCAGAAGAGGTGTTTAAGTCGTTGCCGAGAGTATCGATGAATTTTTCTTTGTACTCTCCAAAGGCCTTTTCGTCAACGGTCTGACCGTCGGATTCGGAGACGATACGTGCCACCTGCTTCTTAAGCTTGTCGTAAGCTGCCTTAACATTGTCCATTACATCGTAGCTGAACTCAAGGGGCTTACGATAGTGGCTCTGTAAGCAGAAGAATCTGTATACGAGAGGGTTGTAGCCCTTCTTCTCAAGTAAGTCTACGCACAGGAACTCGCCTGAACTCTTGGACATCTTGGCACCGCCCTTCTGGGTAAGGTGATGAACGTGGAACCAGTAGTTACACCACTTGTGACCGAGGAAGGATTCGCTCTGGGCGATTTCGTTGGTGTGGTGAGGGAAGATGTTGTCGATACCGCCGCAGTGGATGTCGAGCTTCTCACCCAAGTGCTTCATGCTGATGCAGGAGCACTCGATGTGCCAGCCGGGGTAACCTACGCCCCAGGGGCTGTCCCACTTTAATGCTTGGTCTTCAAATTTGGACTTGGTAAACCAAAGAACGAAGTCGTTCTTGTTACGCTTATTGGTATCTTCGTCAACGTCGTCTCTTACGGCAACCTTTAAGTCGTCTTCGCTCTGATTGGAGAGGACGTAGTATTCTTTTAACTTGGATGTGTCAAAATAAACATTCTCGCCGGCAACGTAAGCAAATCCCTTATCGAGGAGAACCTTAACCATGTTAATGAACTCGGGGATGCAGTTGGTGGCGGGCTCGATTACGTCGGGCTTTCTGATGTTAAGCTTCTTACAGTCGGTAAAGAAAGCGTCGGTGTAGAACTTCGCAATCTCCATAACGGTCTTGTGCTCACGTTTGGCACCTGCAAGCATCTTGTCCTCGCCGGTGTCGGCATCGCTTGAAAGATGACCTACGTCGGTGATGTTCATAACGCGCTTAACGTCATAGCCTGCATATCTTAAGGAGCGATCCAGAATGTCTTCCATAATATAACATCGAAGGTTACCAATGTGTGCAAAGTGATACACGGTAGGTCCGCAGGTATAAAGCGATACCTTGCCTTCAACATTGGGTACAAAGTCTTCTACCTTCTTTGTTAAGGTATTATAGAATTTAATTCTGCTCATGGTAGTACATACCTCCTTATTTAACTTTTTTATAGTAACAACAAAAGAAGCCTCAGTCAAGCAAAATCGGGGACTTTGCGATATGGTAAGGCTGACAAATGTGTGATAAAATTTTCTTTAGAGAAAACGAATACTTTCAGAAAAGGATTACGTGAATAATGGGGAGTAAATTTAACGAACTTACAATGGAAGCGGCGGTAGAAAGACGCCCTATGGGACGATATCCGAGACCCTCCATGGTAAGGGATTCTTATATGTGTCTTAACGGAAAGTGGGACGACGGAGTAACCGTTCCTTTTCCTCTCGAATCAAAACTTTCGGGCTTTACGGGTAAGTTTAAAGGCGAGTATTCCTACCACCGTACCATATGCGTTGACAAAGACTTTGTCAAAAAAAGAATACTGCTTCATTTCGGTGCTGTGGACGCTGCATGCGACGTCTACATCGACGATTCTTTGGTATGCCATCATGAAGGCGGATACATTCCTTTTACAATCGATGTAACGGACTATATTAAAATCGACAAGGTTCAGACCCTTACGGTTGATATCCGTGACGAACTTATGCCCTTGTATCCTTACGGCAAGCAAAAGAAACGTCGCGGCGGCATGTGGTACACCCCCGTAAGCGGTATCTGGCAGACGGTCTGGATGGAGAGCGTTCCCGAAAAATATATAAAGAGTATCGAAATAACCCCTTCCCTCGACAAGGTTACTTTTGACGTGGAGACAGAGGAGCCGGAGGTTTCTGTAGAAATCTACGACGGGGACATGCTCGTATACAGCGGCAAGTCCGACAATCCTTATTTTGCGGTGCCTATTAAGAACCCTGTTCTTTGGACTCCCGACAACCCTCATTTGTATGATGTGATTATTACGGCGGGTCGCGATACCGTTAAGTCATACTTTGGCTTAAGAACGGTTTCCGTGGAAGAGGTTAAGGGTGTTCCGAGGATTCTTTTAAACGGCAAGCCTTTCTTCTTTAACGGGGTGCTTGACCAGGGATATTTCCCCGAGGGCATTTTTACACCCAACAACGAAGACGTGTACCGGGAGGATATTTTAAGGCTGAAGGCTCTCGGCATCAACACCATTCGCAAGCACATCAAGGTTGAGCCCGAATGCTTCTATGAAGCCTGCGACCGTCTGGGAATGCTGGTATTTCAGGACATGGTCAATAACGGGCGATACAGCTTCTTAAGAGATACGGCTATGCCCACCCTTGGTTTTAAACGGATTAATGACGAAAAAAGAAGGGTTAAGGACGAGATCAAGGCAGCTTTCGAGCAGCAGATGGAGGAGACACTCACCCATCTTTACAATTTCCCCTGCATTGTTTATTACACGATTTTTAATGAGGGCTGGGGCCAGTTTGACTCGGATATCATGTACGATATTGTGAAGGCTATGGACAGCTCACGCATCATAGATTCCACTTCCGGGTGGTTCTGGCAGAACTATTCCGATGTGGACAGCTATCATGTTTACTTTAAAGCTTTTGAGATGCAGACGTCGGACCGACCGGTTATTCTTTCGGAGTTCGGCGGATATTCTTACAAGATTCCGGAGCATTCTTTTAACAAAAAGAAGAATTACGGCTACGGCAAAGCAACGAGTCACGAAGAACTCACCGACATGATAGAGAAGTTATATGAGGAGCAGATTCTTCCTGCCATAGATAAGGGCCTGTGCGGCTCGATTTACACTCAGGCCACGGACGTGGAAGACGAAACCAACGGTTTTTACACCTACGACAGAAAAGTCTGCAAGGTGGATGCCGACAGAATGCGCAAAATAGCGGCAAAGCTTTCTGAAAGGATGACAAATGGAACATAACGCTGAAGATATTCTGGTACAGTCGATTAACGAAGCAGTGAGCGCCGGCGACGACCAAAGGCTCTTGGAACTGTTAAACGAATATGTGGGCTTGTTAAGAGACAAAGGTGAGGCTGAAGCTTCTCTTAAGATAAGCGACAACATTCTGGCTCTTCTTGACAAAATGGAACTTCAGGGTACCGTTTCCTACGGCACCTCTCTTTTGAATGTTGCTACGGCTTACAGGGCTGCGGGCAAGTTCAAGGAAGCCGAAGGCCTTTACGATGAGGCGGAAGCGGTTTACAGGGAGAACCTTCCCGGAGATTCCATGCTTATTGCGAGCCTGCACAATAACAGAAGCCTTCTTTTTCAGGAACAGGGTCTTTATGATAGGGCGGCGGAGGAACTTGGCAAGGCTCTGGAAATTTCTGAGGCCAATGATGCCGATTACGAGACCGCTGTTACCAAGGCCAATCTTTCCAACACTTATGTTGCTCTCGGCGACTTCAAAAAGGCTGAAGTTTTGGCGCGTGAGGCGGCAGAGATGTTTAAGCACATTGAGGACACTGACACTCACTATGCATCAGCCCTCTATGCTCTTGGTATGATTTACAATCTTACGGGCAGGAATGATGAGGCGGTTGCGCCCCTTCGAGAAGCCCTTGCAATCATGGAAAAAGAACACGGAAGAACCGAATCCTACAGAAGAATAGCCGATGAGTTAAAGAAAGCGGAGGGAGCAGGCGCTGCGCCGACCCTTCGCGGCATGGACATCTGCAAGGCATTTTATGAAGAAAAGTTTGTGCCTGTTATTATGGAGAAGTTTCCCGCATATAAAGGCAGGATTGCTGCGGGCCTTGTGGGTCGCGGTTCCGACTGCTATGGCTACGATGACGAGGCTTCAAGAGATCATGACTGGGGCCCCGGCTTCCAGCTTTATTTGTCCGATGAGACTTATGCTGAAATCGGCGAGGCACTTTCACAGGCGTACGATGAACTGCCCAAAGAATTCATGGGCTACAAAGTTGCTCCCGTGGTAAGCGGTCACAAAAGAAGAGGAGTCTTCACCGTCAATGATTTTTACAAAAATCTGTTGGGCAAGTACCCCATTACCGACGAAGATTACCTCTCTATACCCGATTATGCGTTGAGCACTTCGGTCAACGGATGCGTTTTTGCGGATGACGAAGGCGCCTTCAGCCTTATCAGGGAGAAGCTTTCGGAAGGGTATCCGGAGTTTGTGCAGTATCTTAAAATTGCCCAGTACTCCGCCGAGTTTTCTCAATGCGCCCAGTACAATTTTCCCCGCATGCTTAATCGAGGCGACGAATTGACTGCCAAGGTCATGTTATACGACGGACTTAAGGCTGCCATGAAGCTTGCCCATGTAATAGAGAACAAATATCCTCCTCACGACAAGTGGCTCTATAAGAGTCTCGATGAACTTGAAAATGGGGCGGATTTAAAGCATCTTTTGAAGGATGCTCATGATTCAACAAGCGTTGACCGCATCGGTCAGTTCTTTTCGCGGCATATGTATGAAAAAGGCTTCATAAGCGACACCGACGATTATCTCGATCACCATACGGAAGAGCTTTCCATGAAGTCGGAACTCAGTCGCCTTACGGTGGAGCAACTCGCCAAAAAAGTTGTAAGACTTGAGTTTGAAGCCTTCGACAAAGTTCAGAACGAGGGCGGCAGAGCCTCCTGTCAGGATGACTTCTGTACCTTCGACATCATGCGCGAAAGCCAGTACCTTACCTGGACCAAAGAAATGCTCATGCAGTATCTCTACGACTTTGAGATAGAATTCAGAAAAGGCCACAACCTTATTACGGAGAAATACGGCCGCATGATGGAGAGCACCGCACCTGCCCGCTACGCGGAGATTAAGGACAATTTCCCGGTTATTTCGCCCGAGAAAAAGCAGATAATCGAAACCATCGTAGCCATTCAGACCGGCATGACGGAAGATTTCTACAACCGCCACCCAGACCTCTTAAAGCAGGCTCGCAGCATCCACACCTCTGAGGACACCGAATACAACACCTCCAACGAGACCTACCTTCGCGGCGAAATTTCCACCTACTCCGACAAGATGCTGGAACTCTACGGCCGATTCATCGTGGCCAAGGCTCAGGCAGGTGAGAATCTCACGGAAGAGATTATTTCGCATACGGTGAAGCTTTAAAATTCCCCTTTTTTGAAGAAATTTGGCGAAGTGTAGCCTCAAAACATTTTATGGAGCCCTTTAAATGATAAAGGATTATTTTGAAAATATTTCTGATTACGTAATAAATAGAAAATATAATGTTATTGATTGCAAAAAAACAATCAAAGAACCAACGGATATTAATGTTTACGCTGTATTGGGATATGAATTGGCTCCGGAAGTACAATATATATACAATCATTACAACGAATTCATTTTGGCCTGGGAAAATGCTGCCGGAAAATATCTTGGTCAAATCAATTTTGTGGCATTTGCTGACATAGAGAAAGAACACAGGAAATTGGTTGCCATTATGGAAGCGATATATGACACAAGGCTTGATGATTTGAATATATATCAGTCCATTATAAACTTGTACCCGCTGTTTTGTTTTGCAAATGGTGATGCTTTTTGTCTTGATAAAAGAGACGGCAGTATCAGATTCTATGACCATGAAGTTTATGATGGTATGGAAGATGTCGGGATTTTCGGAGTTAAAATTGCAAATTCAATAAATGATTTGTTTGAGAAATGGGGACAGCTACATTTTGCGGATGTATATTATTGGGATGAAGTGTGCAACGAAGACGGGATAGATGTAAAATCTGAGCTTGCTCAGAGATTTATTGATTAGCTTTTGAAGTTTGAAGCGGATTATTTGAAACTACGGGGTAAAAGAAAATGAAAAAGACATTGGGCATTATCTTGGCGCTGCTCTTTGCGGGTCTTTTGACGCTTATAATCGGCAGTCCGATTAAGAATAACCTGGAAGCCAAAAAAGTTGCCAACGCAATAAAAGAATGTGCTTTGCCGGAGCGGACGGAACTGATTGATACGGTCAGTGCTGCCGGCAAACTGGTGGGCAACGGAAACGGAATGCAGTATTTTGGGGCCATACTAATAAAGAGTGAGCTTAGCCTTGAGGAGTTGAAAGAATACTATGGGAAGCTTGCTTCTGACGAGCTTCAAAATATTGTGGAGAAACAGGAAACCGGCACCATAGATTTTATAGAGCATGCGGACCTTTCTTTTGACGCAGACTGTGATTATGAAAATACGTATATAGTGTACTCCTGGGGAGATTATTCCGGACTTGCGTCGGAGTTTGATCTCAGGGGGCATTGAGAATAATAATATTGGGAGAAGCATAAATGATTAAACGCTTCAAGAAACCGGATGGTACGGCCATTTCAGCCATAAGGGGTCAGGACAGGCTTGCGTTCGCCCTTTCGGACCATACGGATACTTATGATTTGATAGCCTGGAATGAGATGGGCGGTTACAGGGGCATGACCATTTCTTTTTACGATTTAAAGTCGGGAGAGGTTTACTGCCCCTTTGAATTAAAAAGAAACGTGGTATACACAAATCCTCTTTATATCAACGAAAAATACTGGTTTTTAAAGGCCGATTACGATGATAAAACGGTGACGTTAATCAGTTACACGCCTGAAACCGGGGCGGAGGAAGTTGCGGTTCTGGACCTTGAGAAGGTTAATCTGTATAATCTTCAGGTTATGGGAATAGAGCCCCATATTGTGAGTCAGAGTGACAGATTTACGTGCTATTATCCCGAGAAGTTTTCTTTTCCCTTAGAGCCCAACGAGACCGTCAATTTTGTGGCGGGCGGAATGGTATATGTGGAGGCCTGGGTGGAAGAAGGCTGGGACGATGAGCGCCAGTGCGCCGGTGAGAATTACCGTTATTACAATAAGCTTATTATCAAGGATTTCGGCGGCAATACGGTGTCGGAGGACAAAGGATTTATATTCTTTGCTCCGAACGGAGACTATTATATAACATAGCGATACAAGGGTATTATTAAAGCCCGTTCCTGAGGGAGCGGGCTTTTAAAATGCTTAAAATATTAAGTTACTTTGGGAATCTTGAAGCTTACGCAGGTGCCAAGTCCCGGAGTGCTTTCGACCGTGAGGCCTTTGCCGTACTGGTTCTTTAAGCGCTTGTCGATGTTGTAGATACCGATGCTCTGGTTTTCTTTGGGCATGTTGAAAAGCTTCTTCATGGTGGCTTCGTCCATGCCTACGCCGTTGTCGCTTACAAAGAACTCTACGGAATCCGGGTTCTCAATAATACGAAGGGTTACAACACCGGGCTTGTCAGACTTTCTGACGCCGTGCTTGATGGCGTTCTCGATAAGGGGCTGTATGGTGATGGGCGGCATCATGATGGAGGGCATCCTTAAAGGAAAGTCGTTGGCAAACATGATGCTTGGAAATCTCTCGTGCTCGATGGCCGTGTAGGCTTCCACCAGCTCAAGCTCGTGACGGATGGGCACGGTTTTGTCCATGTTGTCGAGGTTAAGGATGAGCTTTAAGTACTCGGACAAAGAGTTTATAAGCTTCTGTGCTTTCTTGGAGTCGGTAACGCAGCAGTCTGCGATGGTATTCAAAGTGTTGTACAGGAAGTGAGGCTTCATCTGGGCATTTAAGAAGGCGTTCTCGGATGCCTGCATGGCCTCAAGCTGCCTTGAAAGCTCGGCGGAATAGAAGGATTCGTTGGCGTTTTGCGCCGCATATTCGCGACCGAGGATGGTAACCATTGCCACGGACCATACCACATAACCTACGGAGTAAGCAAACTTGGAGGGCACCAGCATGTTGTAGGTCAAGGTATAAAGAATAAGGTTGCTGGCCACCAGTGCAAGGGCAATTCCGTAAGGGGTAGCATTGGGCTCTTTCTTTTCATAGGCCTTCACGAAGGTGTATCCGCACAGAATGTAGGGCGCAATTGATACCACCATGGATATGTCGGAAAGAATCTCGAACTGGCTGAAAGTCAGGGCATCAAGGAGCGGGAATATCAAAGCTATGGAAACCGCGTATCCGGCTTTCTTTGGGAAGGATTCTTTTAACAGCCCCACCGTAAAGTACAGAAGAGACAACAGGTAAAGAGGCTTAACTATAGCTTCGGTAAAGGCTCCTGCTCTTGCGGAAAGAAGAGGGATGAAGGTCGTTATGCATCTGTCATCCATAAAGGACCCTACGATACAGGTCATGCCGGACAGACATACAAAAGGTATAATAACGGACTCAAAGCGCAAGGCAACCAACTGCACCAGCATGAATACCATGGTAAACATGACATAAGCAGCCATGAAGAGACCTATGTGTTCCTCTCCGATATAAGCCCAGTGCAGGCGGGAGGTGGCGCCGAACAGTATGGTGTCGGACTTGGAGTTTATGTAGTTGACAGGAGAAATAATCTGCATTACCACGTTGTAAATGCCTGTTTTTGAGGGCGGAAGGATAACGGTAAAATCCTGGGCAAATCGTGGATTTTCAGCCCTGAAGGTAGACGAAACATTGGTAAGCTCGCCGTTTACAAATACCTTGTATTCGCAGAATTCCGAAGGAAACCATATGGTATATTCCGTATCCGTAGGAAGCTTGGTATTAAAGGCGACGGTCATAACATAGTCTTCACCCACAACACATGAGGGACGCTTACAGTCAGACATGGAAGCGGCATAAAAGAAATCGTACTTGCTTTTTGAGGCGGGAATAAAGTCAGAAAACTGTTGAAGGGCGCCTGCCTCAGGC
>JAEEGK010004677.1_pt1 | contig 33413 bp, 21 predicted proteins | sample 8958771 | NCBI WGS metagenome assembly JAEEGK01 (sample SAMN16246547, study PRJNA631951) | gut metagenome | biome: gut microbiome; feature: rumen; material: SC-attached | host: Bos | place: Iran: Karaj | collected 2018-10 | reverse complement strand
AAAAAAAAAATAAAAAAAAAAAAAAAAAAAAAAAAAAAAAAAGAAAAAAAAAAGAAAAAAAAAAAAAAAAAAGGAAATTTAAACCAGATGATATAAGAAAAAAAATAAAAGCAAGATTTCATAAAACTTTTAAAAATATTTTAAATGAAAAATTAAAGCAAGCTGGTTCAAAGTTATTTTTTGATTTTTTACCTCAGAGTTTTCTAAGTAATATTTCAAAAGAGAAAAATAAAGAAGTAATGAAATTAACATATAGAGAAATTTTAGAAAAAGATTTTACAAAAGAAATAAAAGAAAATAAATTACATAAAAAGAAAGTCGATCAAACTAAATATGAAAAAAATTTACAAGTATTAAGATATTTAGATAATAATATTGAAATTTCTAAAAAAGCTGGTTTTGATATTATTTCAAATATGATTTATGCGGATATTTTAAAAGAATATTTTAATTCTTATGAATTTGAAAATTCAATTTCTAAATTAAGAAATGAAGAGGAAAATGAAGAATATATTTCTGAATATTTGATTAAAGCAAAAACATATGTTAAATTCTTTTTGAGACATAAAGAAATTGATATTAAAAACTACTCTTTTAGTGAAACAGAAAGTGAAAATGAAGATGAAGAAAAAAATAAAGATTCAATTTAAAACTTATTTTCTTTATATTTATTTTAAATATACTTTTAAAAAGAAAAAAGTATATTTTAATTTTATTATTAATTGTTATTTGATTTGATATAGGATATTTATTTTTATTTTTTATTTTAAATAATTATTATTTATTATCACTTTTCAAATATTCATTTTCTTTTTACTCATTAAAAATTTTTACATAATTACAATAATAAATAATTTGTTCAATAAGACATAAAAAAACCAAATAAAAAATTATTCATTTAAAAAACATTTGACATATTTTTTATCTAGATTTTTAATTAATTTTTCTTCATCAAACATTTGTCTTAATTTAGGTTTAATTCTTTGAATAATATGTTCATGTAAATAAATAGTTTCACTTTTTTGTCCAATTTTTCTATTTTTAACAATTCCTTTAATTAAATTTATATCATTAAAAAAATTTTTTTTATTAAAATGATTTACAAAATAATCTATTTTTTCATCACTCAAACCTTTAAATTTAATTAAATATTTTCTAAGATATATTTCAACTTCTTTAAAATTATCTTTTATACAATTATCATATGCAACTTTAATAAAATCTTTATCATCTTGATAAGGAAAATCTGAATAATTTGAATAATTAGTTGTTAAAATTATATTATTGTTATTTTCATTTCTTTCTGTTTGTGGTAAAGTATTTAAATCATTATTTCTTGACCTTTGACTTGATAATAAATTATTATCTGAATTTCCATCATAATAATTCATTTGATTTATTTTTTTATTTGACGGAACAAAATTTACAGATTTGATATTATTTTTAAATGAAGAAAAAAAATCATTAAATCGAATTACATTACTTGAGTTTTTTTTAATTGGATTTGGATTTTCAATATTAAAAAAATGTTTTGAAAAAAAATTTTTAATATTATTTATATTTCTTGATAATCTTTTTCCTTGATTGCTATTTCTTCTACTTTTATTATGAAATAATTTAAAAGTTTTATTTTGTTTTTTATTTAAATTATAATTTACTTTAGTATAATCAATTAATGGTTCTTCTTCAATTAATTTTAATAATTTTTTTATTGTTTCTAAAAGTTCTTTTTTACTTTCTTTAGTATTATTCATAGTATTAAAATTATTTTTATTAATATTTATAAATGAAATTTTATCAATCGTATTATTATTATTATTTATAGAATCATTTTTATTATTTTTTTTCATTAATTTAAATTGAAGAAATTTTTGATCTATTAAATCTCTTATTTTTCTTAAATATATAATACTTTTTGATGCTAAATTTTTATTTTTATCTTCACTATGAGAAATAGTTTTAAAATTTATCATTAAACCATCTATTATTTTTCCATTTTCATTTTCTATCAAAGGATTCATTTTAAAAATATTATGTTGAAGTGTTAAATTTGGAATTTTATATCCTTTTTTTTTATATTCATCAATTAATTCTCTAAATGTTTCATCTTGATAATATTTTATTTTTTTTGTATTTATTTTTTTATAATTTGTTATAAATTCTTCATTTTGTAATTTTAAATTTTTAATTGATGGTTCTTCAGTAAAATTAAACTTTGTTTTTAATTGTAAAAGAGTTGATTTTAATTCTTTTTCTTCATCAATATATGGAGCATGCAACCTCAGTTTTTTTGTTTTATTTATTACCTTAAATAAATTTTTATCTTTTGAATATAATGTTAAGAAATCAAGTGATTTTGTTTTTTGTCTTTTTGCTAAAACTTTATTATTCAACATTAATTTTTTCTATTTAATCAATTTATTTTAAATAAAAATACAATTTTTATATTTTTAAATTAAATTGATTATTGAATAATATAATTTTAAATGTGACTAAATTTTTTTATTGGTTAATTTATTAAAATTTTTTAATTTTAATTTATATTCAAGATTAGTATTACTATTAATTCTTTTAATATTTATATTACTTAAATTATTATTATTATTTGTTTTAATTACTCTATTAGGTTTTAAATTTGTTAAATTGAAATAACTAAATTGTTTATTCATTATTTTAGAATTATCATTTATTAAAAATTTCATTGAAGAATTTGAATAAATTTCATTATTTGAACTATTATTTTTTTGAAAAAAATGATTCCTGTTAAACCATTTTTTATTATAATTTGTTTGTCTATCACTTAATGATTCTAATCCTAGGATATTTTTTCGAAAAATTTTCCTTAAATTTAATTTAGAAATTTTTTTATTTGAATAATTATTAGTATTATTAATACTATTATCGTTGGTTATTATTTTTTTATTAAAATAAATGTTTTGATTTTTAAAAACATTTTTTGAGGAATTAAAATTTGTATCAAAAAAATCATTTCTAGTATAATTATTATTATTTATATTACTTATTCCTTCATTTAAATTATTTATTATATTAGATATATATTTTTGATTATTTTTACCTTTTGAAATTGATTTACTTTTTTTATTTATTAATGAATTTAAATTATTTTTTATTTTATCAATTTTATTACTTAATAATATTTTTGAATTATTATTTTTGAAAGTTTCTAATTGAATATTTTCTTGTTTAAAATTCAACTTTTTTTTCATTAAAATATTTTTTTTTTGAATGAAAGTTGATGAAGTTGGACTTATTTTTTTTATTGGGGAATTATTATTTGTAGATAATATAATTTTTTTATCATTTTTTGAAAAATCTTTGAATAATATTTTATTTTTACTTTTACTATTATTTAAGCTAAATAAATTTATTTTTTTTTTTTCTAATAATTTTATTTTTATTTTTGATTTAATTCTTTTATCTATTTTTAATTTTTCTTTAATTGGATCAATTTGATTTTTAAACTCATTTTTATTATTAATTATTTTATTAGATTTATTAATTTTTTTTTTACTATCATTTTTTATTTTTAAAGCTTCTTTTTCAAAATAATCTATTTTATTAATTAATTCTATGGCGCCATTATCAGTTTGACTTGTGTTAATTTTAGATTTATTTGAAGAAATAGTCATTGAAATACTATTAATATAATTCATTTCAAGACTATTAAAAATTTGACTTTTTAGAGTATTATCTATTTCATCATATTCTAATAAATCATCATAAAAATTATTTTGCATTTGATCAATTACCTTTTGTTTTCTCTTTATATTTTTATACATATATTTCCTTTCAGGTATTACAGTGTAGTTTGCATAAATTTTAGAATATTTTTCATAAAAATTTAGTATTATTGGTAATTTATTTGATATTTCTTTGGTATTATAAAATCTTTTTAAAAATTCATTATAATCATCATATATTAAAAACTCTTTGAAAATCTCTACAAAATGAGTTTTTTCATTAAATATCATATCATTTATAATTTTTACATCATGAAATGATATTGGTTTTTCATATCTTAAAATTAATTTATTATTTACTAATTTTTCTATTTTCATTCTATAGAAATCTAAATAATATGTTTGATTTGTTATTTTTGTATTACATTCATTACTGTTATTCATATTTAAGAAAATATTAATAATAATTAAATTTTTAAATTAAAAAAAATTAATTAAATGTTATATATTTTAATTTTAAAATTATTAATTTAAATAAATATTTTCTAAAAAAATAAATATACATTAACCAATTTATTTAAAATTATATTTAAATAATTAATTTTTAACTTATATAACATTTAAATTATCAATAATTATTATTTGAAATTAATATAACTATATTGAAATATATATTATTCTATTTTTTTCATTATTTTTTTAAATAATCATATAATTCATTAGATAAATTGTTAATGGTTATTCATTCTTTTCATTTATTTAATTTTTAATTATTTTTTCAGTAATTATTTTCAAAGTTAATAAATTATTTTTTTTATTAATTTAAAAAATTAAATGAATTCTTCCAATCAAAAATATAATATTCATTCAATTCTTTATAAAAAATATCTTATTTTAAAAAATAATTATGATAAAATGATAATAACAAATATTTTATATAATGAAAAAATTCATATTGTGTGCTGTTTTAAAGAAATACTTATTTATGATGATCCTGGAGAATTTCTTAAAAGGTTTTATAGATTAAATGAAAGCTTTTATAAAGTTAAAAGTTGTTGTGAATTTTACGAAAAAAATAGTAAAATTTTTCCAAATTATGTTCCACTTCCTGAATCAAAATATATTTTTAAAAATATTAAAAAAAAACAAAAGATGTTAGATAACATTAATGAAGACAATAATAATGATAAAAATGAAGATAAAGATGAAGATGATTTATCTTATAATAAAATTTTTACAAATTCAATTATGAATTCTATTTTATTTGATAAAAATAATATTTCAATTACAACACAAGATAATAGTATTAAGAAATTATTACAGAATATTTCTAATAATGAACATTCAATAGATAATAATTTTTCAGATTCAATAGATAAAAATAAATTTATTGAAAATTATAAAAATATAGAATATAATGTTGGAAAAGGAAAAACAAGTAATATAGGAAGACATCATTATAAAAAATTTATTAAAGATTTTCAAATTGAAAAGCCTTTATCTAAAAAAAAAATTAATAAAAATGAGTTTCAAATAAATAATAAAAAGAATTATTCACAAAATATTAATAATAATTCAAATCCAAAAATGAATATCATCAAATCAACAAATTCTAAAAAATATATTCCTAGAATAAATATTAAAAATATGATTAAAAGCTTAAATATAAAAATTTCTCATAGTAATTTGACAAAAGATAAAAATAAAAATAAAGGAAAAGAAATTTTAACTGAAAGGAATATGAAAACTAAAACAAATAATGGTATACAGAAAGTTACAATATCTAAAACTAAGAAAAAACAAAATTTAACAATAAAAAATAATATCACAGCACAAAAAAATAATAAAAAAGAAGCAAAATCTATGCCAAAATTATCTACATCTTTAAATAAGAATACAGGTATAAACAAAATAACTTCTCTACATAAACAAATTTTTAGTGCAGCTAATAAAAAAATACAAAAATATCCTAATAATAATAATAATATTAATAATAATAAAAATAATAATAACAATAATTATAATAATAATAATAATATTAATACTAACATTAATAACAATAATAATATTAATAACAATAATAATAATATAAAATCATCATCTTTGAAATTTACAAATATAAAACTTCAAAAACCTACAAATAATTTTAATATTGAAATTCAATTTCATAATACAAATGTAACTACTAATAATTATATTACAAAACATATTCCATCTCTTCATATAAGTTTAAATACAAATTTTAAAAATACAAGTACATTATCAAAAAGTAAAAGTAAATCAAAATCAAAGTCAAATTCAAAAAGTAAAAGTAAATCTCCAAACAGTACTTCAAATTCACTTAATAGAAATTTTAAGTATAATACAATTAATAGTTTTAATAAAAATTTCAAATATTTTAATAATAATATAAGAGCTTTAATTCATAAAGATATAATTTTTAATAGTGGTGAAGGTTTACAAACTGAAAGAATAAAACATAAAATTCAAGTTAGTAAAATAAAAAATTCAAATTTAACACAAAAAAAAACTAAGGGTAATTTAAATAATAGTAATAATATTTTTAAAAGAAATAATCATAAAAAAATTATTTCATCTACAACATCATCATCTGAATATACTAAAATTATTCCAAAGACATCAAGAGATTATAATACAAATTCTAATAAAATAAATAAACCAACAAAAAATAGAATAATTAAATCAAATATATGTTTAATATCAAAACCAAATAATATATTATACAATAAAAAAAGAGTTAATTCAGATTCTCAAAAAATATTAAAAACTCCTGTAAATAATAGTTCAATATTAAATAATATAAATTCAATGAATAATAAAAAAAAATCAAAAATAGAAAATTCAAGAGGTAATAGTTCAAAAAGAAAAAACAATAGTAATAATTTTAGGAAACACCCAATAAGAAAAATAAAAAGTAATGAAAAAAATAAAATAACAAAATCACCTCAAAATAAACAACAATATCCAAATAAAAGTGTATTATCAAACATATTAAAAAAATAATAATAAATAAAAAAAAATAATATTATTTAATTTAAAAAAAATAAAATAATTAAATAGTTTATACCTGTCTATAAAAAAGTAAATAAGCATCTTTACTCAAAACATTATTTTCAGAACATTGTTTTACAGAATCATCATTGCAAAAATACCATTTATCATTTCTTTTTACAAATGAAACATAATGACCTCCTGAAATAGAAGAACCTAAATGAACTGCTACTGCAAATAAAGAATACTTCCATTTTTTGCTTAAGACATTTCCACTAGCGAATCTTTTTTTTTAAATTTATATAAAACTTACAAAATTATATTTACGTTTTTAAATCAAGATTATGTTCATAATATATATTTGTAGTTAATTTTGAACCATTATCTTTAAATCTCTTAAATTGTATTGTTAAAATTGGAGGTGCTAATGCTAATTCTAATTTTTTTAAAATCTAAAAAATAATTTATTAATTTATTATTACCTTAGTTTTTTTTTTACATTTTTCACATCTATAACCACAATCCATTTTCTCAGAAGAAAAATATCTTTCTAAACAATCTTTTAAATATTCTTTTTTTTTTTCTCAATAGAAACACTTAAATCTAAAAAAGGATCATAAGTATAAGAACAATGAGAACATTTTAAACATTTAACAGTACTTGTCATTAATCCAGTAAAAACAGAATCAATAAATGATGGATTAACTTCTCTATAAATATTCCATGCATCTTCCATACTAATATTATCTTCAAAACGATATTTTTTATTATAATTTAATTCATCTTGTATTCTTCCTAAAAATCTTCTTAAAAATTCTTGACAATCATGTTGTCTTCCATTTTCAAGAAATGAATGGCAAGTTGAATAAATTGAATGTGGTGGTCTTATTATTTCATTATCATCTGCATATGATATTATAAAATCATAATATGCATTACATGCTTTTAATTTTTTTTTTTTTGTTTTTTTTTCTTTTTCATAATTTTTATTAAAAAAATAATAATTAAGTTCTGGAATTGATGATAAACATTGTAAACATGTATTCATAAAACAATATACTGATGGATTTATTAATCCTTTTGGAACTAAAGGAAAAGATTCAAATGATGATAAATTTGTTATTAAATTATTTGGCTTTTTTGTTTGATTATTTGAAGAAAAAATATTGTTATCTTTTTTATTTATTTTTTTCTCTGTATTAATTGTATCTTCTTCTTCTTTTATTTGTAATATTTTTGATTTGTCATCTTTATCTGTAGTTGTATTATTATTATTTAAATTCATTTTTTCAATTTTATATTTTTTAGATTTTTCAACTTCATTTTCTTCATCTTCATCACTTTGATTTAAATTTATATTAGAATTTTCTTTATTTTTAATACCAACTTTTTCTTTAAATGTAAAGTCATCTGGATATAATAAATATACTTTATCTATTTCAAATTCCTCATCATTTTTATAGTCATTTTTTATGAACTTCTTTTTTTTAAAAATTACTATATCATCTACTATTGATATTTGTTTTGATTTTTCTTGAAAAGTAACTTGAATAATATAATCAATATTAAAATTTTTTGCTATTTCCATCATTATTTCAAAATAAACTAAACTAATATCTTTTGGGTTAAAGTTATTTTTAATTTTTTTTTTATCTGGAGTTAAAAAACATTCATTATTAATTGAAATTAAAGATTTATTAAATTTTCTTGTACTATAATTTGTGATATTAATAATATCATTTAACCAATTATATGGAACAACATACCTATAATTTTTACATTCAGAATATTTGAAATTTTGAAAAAAATTTGTTATCGACTCTATTGCCATTTTAATATCATTTGTTTGAGTATCTTTCTTATTTAAAATAAAATATTTATATTTACTATTCTATGTTGATTTTCTGAATCAGAATTAAAATCAGATGAATTATTCTTTTCTTTTTTTGATTTACATGAAAAAATTTTTCTCAAGAATTTAATCATTAAATATTTTAATTAAAAAAAAATAAAAATATAATTTGAAAGTAAAAAATATTTAAATCACTATTAAAATTAAAAAAATTTATGAAAAGTTAGAGTACAAAAAATAGAAAAAATCAAAGAAAGATTAATAAAATAGTTTAAAAAAATAATGCTTAATATGAAATATATATAAAAATATATTGCTTATATAAAAATTTGTAAAAATATATTTTAATAGAAAAATATTGCTAAAATTTTTGTGTTTATTTTACATTAAAAAAAAATAACACTTTCAAATTATTAAATACATTTTCAAACTATTCATTTTCAAACTATTTTTTATATATAAAAAATATATATTTTTATTTATTTTAAAAATATTTTTTTATCTCTTTCTATTTTTGCTTATTTATTGTCTTTTTTCCCTTTTCTTTTTCTATTTTTAGATTCTTTTTAATATGATAATATTTAATAAAATACAATTAATTTGTTGGTTTAAAAAATACTTTTTTTTTATTTTATCTATTTTGCCATATAATATATTTTTTTGTATTTCGACATTTTTATTCTTAATAACTATATTATTCATATTATTCCACTCTTGTTTTTATTTATAACAATTGTATTTTGATATATTTTTCTTTTTAATTTTTCAAAAAATATTAATATATTATAATTCGTTCTTATTTTAGATATATTTGATAAAAAACAAATTTTTATATTTTTTAAAAGAAATTTTTGATATTTAATTTAAAATGTTTAAAAATCTTTATAAATTTTTTATGAATTTCTAAAATAATTTTATAAAAAATATGGGTTCAAGTAATGATAAAAAAGGAAAGAAAAAAGGTGATGATTATAAAGAAGATGCAGTTCAATCTCTTATAAAATGGCATAACATTCAAGGAAAAAAAAAGAAAATGGAGTTAACAAATCAAGATGTATACGATGTAATTACAGATTTAGCAGAGAATGTAAAATATTTTGCAGTATATGATGGTCATGGAGCAAAAGGAAGAGATGCAGCAGAAGGACTTAAAAAAGAAATAAGAAAAAAATTAACATCAGATAAAAAAAAAATAGCAAAATTCCATGATTGTTTTAAAGTAGAACAATACTTTAAAGAAGTATACAAAAATATTCAAAAAAAATTATCAAATTCAAATGATTTTGAATTAAGTGGAACATGTTCAATAAGTGTTTTAATAGTAGATAATAAAATGTTTGCAATAAATGTAGGTGATTCAAGATGTGTATTAGGTCAAAGGAAAGGTGGTGATGATAAAAAAGGAGGTGAAAAAATTGGAATAGAAATGTCAATTGATCAAAAACCAACAAGAGATGATGAAATGAAAAGAATTGTTGAAAAAGGAGGTGAAGTTTCTGAAAAAATTCCTGGTGCTCCTAGAGTATTTAGAAAGAATGATGATGTTCCTGGTTTAGCTGTTGCTAGAAGTATTGGTGATATTGTTGCTCATGAAGTTGGAGTATCATGTGAACCTGAAGTATTTGAAAAAGAATTAGATAGTGATGATCATTTTATTGTTATTGGAAGTGATGGTATATGGGATGCTATGAGTTCTTGTGAAGTTGTTGGATTTATTTTTCAAAAAATGGAAAATGATAAAGAAAATTGTGCTAAATTATTAGCTGATGAATGTAGGAATAGATGGGAAATACTTAATTTATTTAAACAAAAATATATTTTGGAAATTAATGCAAGTAAAGATGGGAATGATGGTGTAAAAGATAAAGGAGGACATAATAATGTTGTTGATATTGATGATATTACTTGTATTATATGCTTTATTAATATTGAAAAAGATGATTATTAAAATAATTCATTTTAATATTTGGAATATATAAATATTTTTTTAATTATATTAAAAATCTTTTTTTAGTTAAAAAATTAATATTTTGAAAAGTAAATAATAAATAAATGGGGTGTTCACATTCAACAGAAGTTGATGAAACTAAAAGAAAACCTCTTTATGGAAAAGTAAGTCAATTTTCAAATATAGATATAAGAAAAAATTTTGAATATGTTTATATGTTGGGAAATGGATCATTTGGAAAAGTACGTTTATATAGAAATAAAGCAAATAAAAGTTCATTATATGCAATAAAAACTCTTAAAAAAGAAGGAATTCCTTATTATGAATTTAAACTAATTAAATCAGAAGTATCAATTTTAAGTGAATTAGACCATCCTAATATTGTTAAATATTTTGGAACATTTGAGGATGATCATTATATTCATATAGTAATGGATTATTTAAAAGGAGATGATTTATATAAAATAATATCTGTAAAAGAATATACTGGTTTTGATGAAAAAGATATGTCAATTATAATTTATCAATTATTAAAAGCTTTAATTTTTATTCATTCAAAAAATATAGTTCATAGAGATATAAAACCTGAAAATATTTTATTTAGTAATAAAAGAGATTTTACTTCTTTAAAATTAATTGATTTTGGTTTAGCAACAAATTCTTTAAAAGATACTAAAAGTGTTGGAACACCATATTATATGTCACCAGAAATTATAAATGGAAATTTTAGTCCAAAAACTGATATATGGTCAGTTGGTGTTATAATTCATTTAATGTTAACTGGAAAATTTCCATTTGAAGTTCCAAAAGGAGGAAATTTATTTGATATTATACAAAATACTGAATTTTCTACAAAATATTTAAATAAAGCAGAATGTTCAGAAGAAGTAAAAGATTTATTAAAAAAAATATTTGTAAAAGATGTTGATAAAAGAATTTCAAGTTCAGAATGCATTGCACATCCTTGGATTAAGAAATATTATATTAAAAAAGATTCACATTTAGTTAATCAAGAAACATTATCAACATTAAAACAATTTGCTAAAAAAAGTGCATTACAAAAAGAAATTTGTTTCTTTTTAGCAAAAATAGGAAATGAAAAAGAATTAATTCAATTAAAACAATTATTTAACCAATTAGATACTGATAATACAGGAACATTAGATCAAGATGAAATTGAAAGTGCTTTTAAAAAAATTGGAATTAATATTGATGAAGGAGATTTAAAAACAATATGGGAAGGATTAGATTTTCATAAAGATGGAGAAGTTAATTATACTGAATTTTTAGCTGCTATGGTTTCTTCATATTCATTTATGAAAGAAGAAAATTTATGGACTGTTTTTAATTATATGAAAGAAAATAATAAAAGTTCAGATTATGTTTCAATTGATTCTGTTTTAAATGCTGCAAGAAGTTTAAATTTAAATATTAATGAAGAAGCAGTAAGAAAAGGTTTTGATGGTTATAAAGCAGATAAAATTAGTTTTGAAGATTTTAAAAAAATAATGAGTGTAGAAGAAAAAAAATAAAAAATAAATATTTTACTTAATGTAAATAAATTTAATTTAGACATTATTTTAATTATTAAAATCAAAAAAATATTATATTATAAAAAAATATATTTAAAATTTTTATTAATTAAAAAAAAAAATAAATAAAAATTAAAAAATAATGTACACAACCGAAGACTTTGCAGAACTAGACAAAACAAACTTTAAATCATACAAATTTCCAAACGGTAACATTTATTATGGTGAAACAGCATTAATGTCACCTTCACAAACAATAGTAACAAATCCAGAAGAAATAACAGACGAAGAAGAAAAAAATGCATTAAAATTAGTAAGACATGGTAATGGAGTACAATTATATAATGTTCAAGATACAAAATGTGATTGTAAATATGAAGGTTCATGGGAATTTGATAAAAAAAAAGGAAGAGGTACAGCATATTTTACTGATGGTAGTACTTATCAAGGTGAATTTGATGATGATTTGTTTGAAGGTGCTGGTAAATTTGTATGGAAAGCTGGTCATGTTTATATTGGAAATTGGAGAAAAGGAAAAATGGAAGGTACTGGAGAATTTAAACATAAAGATGGTCATATTTTACATGGACAATTTATTAATAATTATATGCTTGATAAGGAATTAAATATTTTTTTAGATCCTTTTTTACCTGTTGAGAAATTAGAAATATTTAGAATTGATAATATTAATTATCAAAAAGTTTTAGAAAAAGAAAGGATTGAAGAAGAAAAAAAATTAGAAGAAGAAAGAAAATTAGAAGAGCAAAAGAAATTAGAACAACAAAAATTAGATGAAGAAAAAAAAGATGAAGAGAATAATAAAGAAGAAAAAAAAGAAGAAGAAGTTAAACAGGGTGTTGATCAAAAAAAGAAATAAATATAAAAAAGGAAATTTAGAAATATTTTTTTATTTTTTTAATTTTTTAAATTTATGATAATATTACTTTTAATAATTTATTATTTGGATTCCAGATATTATCTAAAATATAAAGTATAAAACAATTTTTAGTAATTGAGAGTATATCATAAATAAATTTTTTTCTAATATATTTTGAAAATAATTTATATATAAAAAGATAATAATATTTGTATTTGTAATTTAGAAAAAGTATTCTAAATTGTTTTTGTTTTAATATTAATTTGTTTTGTTTTTCAATAGGAATAATATATATTTTTTGTTCTTCTGAACTATATTTTTGATTTTTCCATAAAAGAAATTCATTTATTCTTGGATTATTATAAAGTAAAAAATTATTTGTATTGATTAAAATTTGAAAATTTTTAATTAAATGTAAATTTTTATTTAAAGACATTTTTTTCATATATAAAATATATTTAAAAATTTAAAGAATATTATAATATGTTTTCACTTTTTTATTTTTTCTCTATTTCAACAAATACTCTTTTTTTTGAAAATTTTTGAATTTCTTTTTCAATTTGTGTTAATTTTCTTTCTAAATCTTCTTTTTTATCTTGAATTGATTTAGCTCTTTTAGTAATAGGCATTTTTTCTAAAATATTTTCAATTATTTGTTTAGTTTTAATTAACATATTTAAAGTTTTAATTCTTTCTTCTTCAGGAATTAATTTTGTTCCAGGAGGATATGTAGCTTCTTCTTCTAATAATTTTTCATATTCTTTTCTCTTAATTTCTTCTAATTCAAATTGTTTTATATATTCTGGAACTTTACCATAATTTTTATGAATAAATAATGATTCATCATTACTTTTTATTTTATTTTTTTTTGGTATTTCTTTAATAATATCTATATTACTTTTTAAATAATTATGTTTTATTTTAGGAAGAATAATACCTGATTCAATAGGTAAATCATCTTTTGGTTTAAATAAATCATTATTTTCATAATTTATTGAATTGTAATTTTTAGTTGAATTATAATTATTTATATATTTATTTTTCGGTTTTAAATTATCATGATTATTTAAAATATCAGAGTCTGAATGTATTTTCATTTTTTTTTTTTCTTTTTTTTTTAATGCTTTTAATTTTTCTTTATAATATTGTTCAAATAAAGATAAATTATTTTGTCTACCTAAAACTTTTTCTGGATCATAATATGGAGAAATATAATTTTTATTATTTGCTGGTGATAAAAAACCTTTTACTCTTATATGAGGTCTTCTTTTTTCAGATTCTCTTATTACCCATTCTTCTGTATCTATTTTTAGTTTAGATGGTATATTTTCAAATCTTTTTAATTTATATAATTTTTCTTCTTGCTTTTGTTGTTCTTTTAATTGTTCAATATATAAATTTTTTTTATTCTTTTCCTGAGATTTTTGAATTAGAGTAAGATTTTTTAAATGAGCATCAAAAGTCATTTTTTTTATTTCTTTTGGATATATATATTTTTGAACTATTGATCTTTGGCTTTTTGGATAATAATCTTTAAACATTTTTTTAATTATATTAAAAAATTACTTAAAATTAAATGAATATAAAAAGATTTTTAATATTATTAAAATAAATCTTATTCATATAATTTATTTAAAATAATAAAAAATAAATGAAAACAGATGAAATTACTCCAAAATTTATTCCATTAATCAATAAACCTCAAACAGAAAAGAATTTATATTTTTATTATGACAATTTGAATATATGTCAATATTATGGTCAATCAAATATTGAAAAATGTATTTTTCTTTTAGTTTTCCTATTGACATATACAACAACTATTCTTTATTATTATTCATTTTTAATCAAAACAATTATATTTTATTTTATTCTTTTAACTTTAATAGTTGATTTTATTTCTTTTATAATTTATGGTTATTTCTTATATAAATTAAAATCAGATGAAATATTTGAAAAAATACCAAATGTAATTATAAAATTAAATGATATTTTAATTATTTTTAATTATATTTCAAAATCTTTAATTTTAGTCATTTCAAGTGTAACTTTAACACATTGGAATCTATTATTATTATTAATTGCAAAATACATTCTTGAAATTTATTTTATATTTAATTCAATTAAAATATTTATGTTTTGCCCAGCAACAAGAACATTTCAAGAAAATTTTGAAAAAATAATATTTTATTTAAAATATTACATATTATGTTTTGAATTAGAACAAGACCAAATATCAGAAGAATATACAAGAATAGAAGATATTGAGTCTTTTTATTAAAGGTATTAAAATAAATATTAATTTAATTATTTAATTTAACTCAATTGAAATATAAAATAAAATTAATTTTATATAATTAAAAAAATGGCATCAACTTATGATATTATGAAAAGAATTCAAAAATATGATGGAGTAAATCTCTTTCTTGTTCTTGATAAAAATGGAAAAAAATTAAATCCTGAATTAGAAGATGATGAAAAAAAAAATGTACAAAATGTATTTGGAAATAATTATGAAAATATTCCTAATTTAGTAAATAAAGCAGTTTCATGTTGTAGAGATATTAATCCAATTAATGAATTAACTTTCCTTCAAATATCATATTCTGGATATGAATTTTTAATTGCTCCTGATGATGATCAATGTGTTTTTGCTGCTTATCAAATTGAACAACCAAAACCAACAAAAAGATATTAAAATAAATATTTAAAGTTCAATTTATATAATTGAAAATTTTAAAATTATTTTTTTTTCTTTATAACAAGAAAATTGTCATTTATATTTTCACTAATTTTTAGAAAAAAAAAATTCTAATATTATTGTTATTTTCTTTTAACTTATTTTTATATATTTTTTTGTAATAATTAAATATGGATGAAATTAAACAAAATATAATTTTAACCTTTAATGTTGATTATGATAAGATAGTTAAATCTATTAAAAATATTGTTTATTTTGCTTATTTAATGAGAATTGACAATAAATCATTAGTAAAATATCCTAAAATTTTAAAAGAAAATATAAATAAAGAAGAAAATGAATTTATTTTAAGAATGGAAGAAGTTGATATATATTTTAGAGTCACATCAAATTTAGTAACAGATTATTTTTCATATTTAGAATGGTTTGCTTATAAAACTGAACCTTCATCTTTTGAATATTATTATACTACTCAAATTTATAAAACATCTTCTCATAGTATTTTACTTATTTCTAATTTTAAATATTCTAAAAATATTAATCTCCCAATTGAATGTATAAATAGAGAGAGAAAAAGAAGAATTAATATTTATTTAAATTTAACTAAAAATATAAATCAAAAAGAAATGGAGAAATTGAATGTTGAATATATTTGTATTAATTCATCTATTGAATTACTTTGGAATATTCTTTTAAATTTTAAATTAGTACAAAAATATGTTCATTTTCTTGGTGATAGAATTGAATATAATGGGAAGTTTTTAAAAAAAAATCTGAAAATTAATGTATATTTAAATAATAAATTATTAAAATTTATTGTTAATAAATGTAGTCTTGAATTTGGAGAAGGAAAAATAGAATTTTTAATTGAAAATATATTTGACCAAAAAATAATATTATTATTGATAGGAAATGAAGAAAAATCTGTTTTATATATATTTAATGTTTTAAAATATTCAATTTCAGAAAAAGATTCTTTAAATTTAAGTAATAAAAAAAAAGGGTTATTAAAAAAATTTAAATTAATAGTTGAAAATTTTATAAATCAAAAAGAAAATGAATTAATAAGTAATTATTTCAATAAAAAGAATAATCAAATGAATATTCTTTAAACCATAATTTATATAAGTAATATTTTCATCATAATTTTTTCATATAAATAATTTAATTATTCAAAATTAATATAATTATGATGAATTATTAGTTATAATTTCATATATAATAAATAAATACAGATTTTGAATAATTATAATATCATTTAATAATATTATCTATAAATTTTATTAATATATTGGTAATTTTTTTAAGATTTAAAAGTCAAATAATTCTTCATTTAATTTATCAAGTTTAACCATTGTTCTTTTTTTATGAATTTTATTTTTTATATTTTTATATAAAAAAGATTTGTTTTCAAATTCTTTATGTTTTTTATAAAAATCTTCATTAATTTCATTAATTTCTTCATTAGTTAATTTATTATTATCCTTTTCTTTAATAATATTCAATTCAATATCTTCTTTTCTGCAAATTATACATGTTTGTTCTTTTACTAAAGGTAAGCATTTGAAATGAAAAACATGTCCACAATTAAAAACAATTATAGAATCTTTATCATTTTCATTAAATTCAATATGACATTTATCGCATATATAATTATTTATTATTGTGGCTTTATTTTTTATTATAGAAAATTTCTTTTGTTGAATATATATATTATGACCAATTAAATATAAAAAACTTTCATAAAATTCAGATAATCTTGCATTTACTGAAAAAATTCTTGTTAAAATCCCTTTTAATTCTTTAAATTCTGCTTCTTGATAATTGCTAGTTATTTTATCTAAGATAGTTTTAATATCTACATAAAAACACATTTTTTTCAAATAAGACTCAATTTCATTTGAAAAAAATTCATTTAAACTTTTATAATATTCATTTTGTTTCTTTGATTTAATATCTTGAAAAAGTGAATATAATTTATTTAAAAATAAAAGCCAACATTCATAAGATTCATTTGAATCATCTTTTTTATCTTCATCTTCATCACTATCAATTATACTTTCATCTGTTATTTTTCTCATAATTATATTGTTATTTTTTTTATTCATATCATCATTAATTTCTTCTTTATTATTTGGATGATAATAATTTGAATTTTCACATATTTCAGTTGCATTTAGGATATTTTTTTTTAATTCCCCTAATAAAAAATGATGTAAATTATTGTCTGTTCCTTTATTTCTTTTTATTTTTTGATAACAATAATCAACTTGGTTAATTATAATATTTAATGCATTAATATCTTCTCCTAATAATTGATATAAATAAATACTAGAATTTATCAATTGATTTTCTAAACATAATTTTAAACATAATTTTATATCAATATATCTTGAATTATTTTTTAAAGCATTTAAAACTTGTCTTCTATCGAATTTTATTAATAATTTCAAATATAAATTAAGTAAATCCCTATATTTATCTTTTATAAAAATATTATCATTTATTTCTGATTCATCCTCTTTATATTTTTTTAATATAATTTCTAAATAAAATAATTGAATATTGGGCACTTTTACTAAATAATTTAAAATATCTTCAAGTTCATTATAAAACCATTTATTTATTAAATTATGAATTTCTTTAACAGAAATTTCACATAAATCTGATAATTTTTCTTTGACACAATTTTTAAATTGAATATATAATTCAAAAGATTGTTTATATAAATATGTTAAATTTGTATTAATAAATTCAAAAACATTATTTTTATATATAGAATGTAGATTAATATATACATCTAAACAGCTTTTATAATCATTATTTAATTTTAATAAATGAATTTTGATTGGAAGAAAATGACTTTTTAATGTAGAAGTATTTAAAATTGAAAGATATTTATATACATTTTTTTCTTCAAAATTTAATTTTTCAATTAAATAATTAATAAAATCAATTAATTCATTACCTAAATTTAATAAATATTCATCATCTTTATATAATAATTGCGTATGACAATTAAACTTATCTTGAAAATTTTTCATTTCTATGTTAAAACAAAGAATAAAATTTAATGAATTAAAAAGTAAATCAATATTTATATTGATTATTTTTGAAATTCTAATAAAGAAAAGATATTCATCAAATTTTATTAATTTATTATCAATTAAATCACATATTCCATAAATTTTATAAATTAATTGATTTAACTCAAAATAAGATTGAAAATTTTCTTTTATAATGGAAATATTATTATATTTATTTATAATTTCATTAATTTCATTTTTTGGAATTGATGTTATTAAATTGAAATTTTTTTCATAAGTAAAAAATTTTGTAAAAACTTCAAAAAAAGTATATGAATCAAATTTAATTAATTCATTAATAACATCTTGTTTGATTAGATATTTAAATATTTGAGGAATCATTAAACTATATTGTTCTGGTGGAATTTTTTCATATGTTGGATATAATCTTCCTTCTAAACAAAGATCAACATACCATAATAATTTATGTCCTATATATTCTTTAGATAATTCAAAACTTTCTTTTTCATATTCATTAATCAAATTACTATAAAAATTTTTATTTGATGGAATTGTATCTTTAATTTTTAATTCTTTTGCAATTAAAAAATATTTAAATAATTGTTCTAAAGGATATATAAAATTTTCTAAACCACAATTATAAATGTAAATTATAGAATTGAAAAAATGATATTTGTTACATATTTCTTTTATTTTTTCATTATTTTTTAGACAATCTATATTTAAATGATAAATCATATGAGAAAAATTATATAATGTTATATATTTTTCTCCATCTTTTTCAAAATAAAAATCAATAATTTCATTTAACAAATCTTGAGATAAAATTTCCATTCTTAGTTTATTTTTAATAATAAAAGCTCCAAGATTTTGAATAAATAAATTTATTAATCCTTTATTTTTATTTGAATCAATATCTTTAATAATATCATATAAATAATTAATTGTATGCAGACTTATACAAAATTCTATTATTATAGTCATAAAATTATTATTATTTTTCTCATTAATTTCATTATTTTCAATTGATGTGGTTATTTCACATTCATCATTTTGTTTATTCTCTTCTTCTTCTTTTAATTTTTCAATCATATATTTATAAATATAATTCCCACAAATTTTCCCATTATCAATTAATAATTTGGTTTTTTGTAAATAATTATATGGAAGATTTGAGTACGTATAAATTTTTTGATTTAAAATTTCTTTAAAAACACAAAAAAATTTCATCCATTTACCTGAATTAGTATAATAGTCAAAAGCTTCTTTCCATGAAAATAATTTTATTTTTATAATTCCTATATTTAAATCTTTATTATTTTTATCATTTTCAAATTGTTTATTTGATATATTAATTGATAATTCTTCACTAAAAGTTAAATTATTTTTTTTTTTATTTATTATCAAAATATAAATATTATTTTGTTGATAAATAATAGGATTAAAATTTAATGAATTGCCTTCAAATAATTTATCTTTATTAATATAAAGTTCATCATCTATTTCACAAATTTCACTATATGAAGGTGTTACAATATTTCTATAAACATAATCAACATTTGTAATTTCCATTTCAACATTAAATTGTCTAGTATTTATAAATTTAATATTTTTTTCTCTATCAATAAAAAATAAAATTGAATTTGCAATAAATCCAACTCTATTAATAATATTATCATTTTTATAAATACCAACTTTTTCAGGATTAATTAAATTTTTATTATCACTCATTGAATAAATACTAATATCATCTTTCCAAGCAACAGCTAAAAGTATATGATTATTAAAATCTCCATCTTCATGAATATCAGGTAAATATCCACATCCAATACTTATATCAGGGTTTTCTAATAATTCAATATCAATATTATTTTCTAATAAATCATCTGTATTACTTTGTAATATTTTATAATCTGGATTATTAATTAGTAATAATGTTTTTTGTGAAAATGTTTTTTTATTTATTTTTTTAATTTCTATTTGTTTAATATTACCTATAATTACTATATAAAAAGAATATTTTTCTTTATCATATATTAAATTAGATTCATAATTTTTTTCTTCTTCTTTTGAAAAATCTAATGTTTCTAATATAAAAGAAAGATATATATTATCACAAATTGTTATTATATTTTCTTTTGAAAAAATTAGACCATTTGAAAAATATGAAATTTTAACTTTACCTTCATAATCAGATGATAAAACTACCAATTCTTTTTGATTATATTTTAAAATTTTACAAGCAATAACAGGTAAGTCATGTGTTGAAGAAATAATCTTTATTTTATTTCCAGTTTCTTTTTCCCATAAAATAATAAAACTTGAAGCATAACCAACAATTATATATTTATCATCATCAAAAAATGAAATACACATAACATGTTTATCTACAAATTTATATTTTTTATCATATTCATGTATATATGTTTTATTTTTATATCCTTTATCTGAAAAACTTTTTATTGAACCATCTTTACTTCCTATATATATTATTTTATTTCTAACTTTTATACATGTTATTATTTCTTTTTCTATTCTATCAGAAATTGATGTTAAATTTTTTTTTATATATATTTCATATTTAAAATTTGAACTATGATAATAGTTTGATAAGAGAAATATATTACTTTTATCATATAAATTATTATTTTTATAATTTTGATATTCATAATTATTTATAAATTCTAAAATACTTGTTTGAATTATTTTATTTGAAGTTGACAAATTTACATTTTCTAATTTTTTTAAATGAGGAAATAAATCATCAATAGATGGAGGTTTTTTGGGATCAGTAAATATTATATTATTAGTCAATAATGAATTAAATTCATTTAAAATATTTTTCAAATCTTCATCTTCAAAACATAAATTAACATTTATATAATGATTAATATTATTTTTTTGTTCTTCTACAATATTAAGATTAGATAAAATTTCTTTTTTATTATCTGAATTATATGAATTAGAGTGTTTTTGTTCTTTTAAAAGTGTGTTTAATTGTTCATCTAATTTAAATTTGCTTATAAAATCATCATATGAAGAATCATTTACTGTATCTTCGTAAATTTTTGAAAAAATGCTTTTTTGCATAAATATTAAATTCTTTATTCTTATTTTAAAAAAAACATAATTTTTTTATGACTTAAAATAAAAATTAATATTTAATGAAAAATAAATTTAAAAATAATTAAAATTTTTAAAAAATTATCTCCATTTTTAATTGAGTAAATATAATAAACCAAAAATTATATTAAAATATAAAATTTTTTTCATCATTTTTAAATATAAAATAAATATTAAATTTTTAGAGAAATAATTTATTTAATTTTTAAAATTTTATTTTTTTAATCTTTAATCTACTGATTTATATTCAAAATAAAATTATTAGATTTAAAAATAAATAAATTAAATATTAAAAAATCAAAAATGTACTGCACCTTAATAAAAAAAGTCAACGTGACAAAAAGTGACAAACTAACTAAAATTGCTCATAATAAGGTAACAAATCAAATAGGAATAGGTGGAACAAACGGTTTTGTACAAGTAGTAAATTTAGACGTTACATCTCAAAATCAATTAAATTTCAAACAAACATTAGAATCCCATACATCTGAAATAACAATCATAACATGGAATGATCAATTTAATAAATTAACAACATGTGATCAAAGTGGAGTAATAATAGTATGGATTTTCAATAATGGAAAATGGGAAACAGAAATGATAAATAATAGAGAACAATCATATGTAACTGATTTAAAATGGTCAAAACAAGGTCATCAACTTTGTTTTATTTATGAAGATGGTCATGCAATTGTTGGTACTGTTGAAGGGAATAGATCATGGGGAAATGATATTAGAAATTCATTATATCTTGTAGAATGGAGTCCTGATGGAAATAATATTCTTTTAGCTCCTAGAAATTCAAATATTATTATTTTAAGTGCTACTGGACAGCAATTAGGTGAATTAATTATTGAACCAAGTTTATTTAATGTTGAAATTTCTAGTATGACTTGGTGGGCTAATATCATTGATGATAATAGAAATATTACTTTGAAAAAACATTTAATGCTTGCTTTTAAAAATGGTACTGTTGCTTTATATGATAATGAAGAAGATAGACAACCTTTTATTATTAAAACTAATTTAGTTGATATTATTAAAGCTGAATGGAATTCAATTGGTGATGTTTTTGCTATTAGTGGTCAGATTAGAGATGAAGAAAATAGAAGTGGTATTTCATTTTATACTAGTAAAGGTGAGTTTGTTAAACTTTTAAAAGCTCCTGAACCTATTATATGTTTTAGTTGGGATGCAAATGGTACTAAAATTGCATTAGAAACTCAAAATACAATTTATTTTGGGTTAGTTAAACCAAAATATAAATGGTGTTTTTTTTCTAATACTTTAGTTTATTCATATTTAAGTGAAGTAGATCATCATACTCTTGTTTTTTGGGATATTAAAATTGGTAAAGTTAATTATAAATATGTTAAAAATATGCTTGATATATGTGCAAAAAGTCCTTTTTGTTTAATTACTGCTCAAGTTAGTGATTCTAATTATTTATTAATTTTATCTAATTCAATTGGTTCTCCAATTGATAACAAAATTATTAATATTGAACCTGTTTTTATTGCTTTGAATAATACTCATGCTGTTGTTTCAAATGGACATTATGTTTATTTATGGCAATTTAGAGGGATTGAAAATGAAAGAAAAAAAGGTAAAAATGATGATAAAACAATTATAATTCAAGGACAAGAAATTTCAATTAATTTATTAACTAAAAAAATGATGAGAGAGTTAACATTTTTTATTGAGGATATACCAAATATGAATGATGTATATAATTATGAAACATTTAAACCAATTAGAACAACAAAAGATCCAATAAGTGCTCTTTGTTTGACTGAAAACTATTTATTTATAGCATGTCAATCAGGAAAAGCATCTAAATATAATTTAATGTCCTTAACAACAATTACAAAATATAATTTAGATGATAAAATGATTAAGATTGGATTAAGTCCTCAAGGACAATATCTTTGGACAATAAGTGAATTTAATATTTTAAATATATGGGATATAGAAAAACAAAATAAAAAATATATGGGGGAAAAATTAGATTTAGAAAAAAAGGATGTATGGAGTGTACTTTGGTCAGATGATAAAAATACAGATTCAAAGAAAGATGAATTAACTTTTGTATTTCTTGAAAAAAATAAATTAAATATTATTAAAAATTCTCAACCAGAAGAAGTTTTAACATGTAATGGTTATTTAGCAGATTTTTCAGATTTAAATATAACTGCCGTTAAAATGGAAGATTTAATGTTTAAACCTCATAAAAATAATTATTCAGTAGATGATATTGTAATTCAAATAGAAACAAGAAATTTAAGAGATTTAAGAGAACATATAAAAGCAAAAATGCCAATGGATGATATATATAAATTTGTAGAACAAAATCCAAATAGAAAATTATGGGAACTTTTAGCAAGACATGCATTAAATAATTTTGATACAGCAACAGCAGAAAAGGCATTTACTCATATGAATGATTATATGGGATTAGATTTTATAAAAAGATTAAAAAGTATTGATGATGATAAATTAAGAAAAGCAGAAATAGCACAATTTTTTATGGATTATGATAATGCAGAAGATATATATAATAATGCAGATAGAAAAGATTTATCAATAGCAATGAGATTAAAATTAGGACAATGGGATAAAGTAATTTCATTAATGAATCAAAGTGGAGTTGTACAAGAAGATAGTATGAAAGTAGCTTATGTTCAATTAGCTAATCAATATATGGATTCTAAAGATTATGATAAAGCAGAAGAATATTATAAAAAAGCTAATAATGTTGAAGGATTAATTAATGTATGGTTTGCTACTGAAGAATTTGATAAAGCTTCTAATTATATTGAAAAAATTCCAGAACAAAATGAATTTTTATTATTTATGGGAGATAAATTTGAAACTTATGGTTTATGTGATGAAGCAGTTAATTGTTATTTAAGGTATGGTGATGTTAAAAAGGCAATTGATACATGTGTATTAATGAATAAATGGAATTTAGCAGTTGAATTAGCTGAAAAAAATAATTTCTTCCAAATTGAAGGTTTAGTTAATAAATTTGGAAGTATTTTAATGGAAAAAGGTAAAAAAATGGATTTAGTAGAATTATATCGTAAATCACATAGACATACAGAAGCAGCAAAAATTTTAATAAAAATAGCAGAAGATTTAAAAGAATTAAATGCATCACCAATTACATTAAAAAAAATTTATGTCGTAGCAGCATTAGAAATGGAATCTTTCAAAACAAGATTAATGGATGCTCAAATTACTAATATAACACAACAAACTATGAAAAATACAACAACTTTAGATACTTTAATAACAAGTGATTTAAGTAATATAAGTGATAAAACATTAAATAATCCATGGAAAGGTGCTGAAGCTTATCATTTTTATATGTTATGTCAATCACAATTATATCAACAAAAACATAAAGAAGCTTTAAAAACTGCTTTAAGATTAGTTTTATATGAAAAGGAATTAGGAGCTAAAGAAGTTTATAGATTAATATCATTATGTGCATTTTTAAATGAATCATATAAAGATTGTTCAAAAGCACTTTCAACTTTGGAAAATTTACCTACATTAACTAAAATACAAAGACAAAAATATAAAGATTTATCTGTTCATATTTTTGTTATGAATGAACCTAAAAATCATAATGAAATTTTTGTTAAATGTCCTAATAAAAGATGTGATAATCAAGTAAGTGAATATGCAATTAATTGTAAAATTTGTGGAAGTAATTTTTCTCCTTGTGTTTATAGTGGACAATCTATTATGATGAAAGGATATTATAAATGTAAGAGATGTAAACATAAATGTCTTGAAAGTGAAATTTATAAGAAACCTATTAAATATTGTCCATTATGTCATCTTACTTTAGATCTTCCAAACCAAAAAGTTCAAAACGATGACGATATATAAAAATAAAAAAAGAGTTTTTAAAATTTAGAGTTAAATAATTCTTGATATATTTATATTCAAAAATTTTAAAATCTTCTATATTTATTAAATTAAATTTTATTAATTTGATAAAAAAGATTATATTTTAAATTATTTTTTATCTATAAATTTAGATAATAATATATATTAATTTAAATAAACTCATTTTAATGCAATTAAATATATAACCATTAAAAATTAATAAAAAATTAAAGAACAAATGGAAATAGAATATTTTAATTATGATAATACAAATTTAAATAATGAAATGAATTATTATTTCTTTGATTCTTCTATTAATGATAATGAAGAATATTTTAATTCAGAAAGTATAGATTATTTAAATGATTCTTGTAGTAATTTTAATTCATGTAGTGAAAATATATTTAATGAAGAGCCAATACCTGAAAAAATTGAATACATTTATGAAAATATTCATAATTTAGATTTAGATGAAAATATTGTTGATGAATTATATAAAGTAATAAATAAAAATTTAGAAACTATTACATTTGATATTAAAAAAAAGAATAAAAAACATCATAAACATCAACGACATTATCATCATCATCATCATAAAAATAATAAAAAAGATATTGAACAAAGGAAAAAACATTTGAAAAATATAAATATAATATTATATGATGAAATAAAAAAAGAAATAATTAAAAAGAAAGAAAATTACTTAAATGTCAAAAGAAAAAGAGAATATTTATAATTAATATATAATAATATTTATATATAATAAGCGATAAAATTATCTATTTTTTTTACTATTTTATTTTATTTTTTAGTTAAAATATTATTTATTTTATTTTATTATAAAATAAATATATAAGAATAAATTTATAAAATCCAATACTAACTATTAAAGTTATTTTATATACATTATAATTTGAATTTAATAAGAATAATCAGAACCAAATCTTTTAACTCCATTAAATATTCTCTTTAATATACAATGTTCCATATTTTGAGCATCAATTGAATTTTGTGACTGGAAATGACATCCACATTCACATTCTTCTTTTGATACAATAAATCCAATCATAAAAGCTAATTTAATATTATTAAATTGTCTAGTATTTTTTCCAATATTATTATTAGGATTTAAAGGATCAATAATAATTAAATCACTTTGTTGTGAAAACTAAAAAAAAATAAATATTAAAATTTACATATAAATTTCTATCAAAAAATTGAATTGATTCTAATTTATCACTAGTATCAATAATAGTATTATTTGGATTAAATTCCATTCCATAATAAATTAAAAATTCATAAAATAATCTTCCTAAATTTCCGTTTTCAATTTGAATACTTTTCCCATTTTTTAATTGAATTTTTAAGAAATTAACAATAAGTAATATTAAACCATATGAACTTAATCCACCCTAAAACAATAAAATTAAATAAAATAAAATAAAATAAATATATACTTTATATGGATCATTTAAATTTGCTTGTTTTAAAATATGTTTTAAAGCAAGAACCATAGGAGTTAAAACAGGATATTTTTGTATCAAAAAATTAACTAATGAAACACATTGTATACCATAATGATTATTATCTTGTAATGAAATATCAACTGAAGCAACACCAAAATTTCCATTTGTTTTTATTTTAATTAAAGGAACTGTTGTAGCACCAATATAATTAATATTTTTAAAATAATTTTTATTTTGCAAATTTTTAAATAAATCATATAATGGAGTATATGAATTTCCAATTGTGTTATCTCTTTTACAAATTACTACATCTAAATCTGACCAAGGAAGACATAAATTTGTTGCATGTGAACCATATAATTTTACTTCATATTCTTTTCCTATTGATTCATTTACTGAGTCTTGTATTAATTTTATTAAATCTATTATTTTTAAATTTATTGATTTTAATTTTTCTTTTACATAATCATTAAAATCTAATAAATCTCTTTGTAAACAATTTTGAATGTATTTATCATCATAGTTATTATTTTCAAATTTTTTTAAAAAAAATTCCTCACTGTTTAAATAATCAGTGTTATATTTATTTATTTCTTTTAAAATTGAATTTATATATAATTCTTTATTTAATGCAGTATTTTCTTTTAATACTTTATTAGTATTTTCAAATTTTTCTTTTAAAGTATTTAATGATTTTTCTTTAAATTCATTTTTCTTTGATATTTCATTTAATATTTTTTTAGAATTATCTTCATTTTGTTTAATATTCATATTTAAATAAGATATTTTTTTTTCATTCATTTTAATTTCTTCTTTTTTTTTTGTAATTTCTTCTCTAATATTATCGTTTCCACTTTTAATAGAAGAAATTTTTGATTCTAATTCTTCTAATTTATTCTCTAATTGTCTATTTAATGCTTTAAGAGATTCAATTGTAGATGATAATAATAATTTATCTACATTTGAATTATTTGATATATCAATATATAATGTTGGAGTGTCTTTTATTTTAATATATGAATGAAATTTATTTCCTGGGTTTTTTTCTTCCAAATTATTTTGAAAAGCAAATGGTATTTCTACTTTACTAAATGAACCTTCAATTGGAAATTTAAAGGCTAATTCTTTAAAACTATTTTTTTTAGATTTTTTTGAATGTTTTTTATTTGATGAATTATCAGACATTTCAAAAATAAATTTAATATAAATATATTATTCTAAAAAATAAATATTATTGAAATAGGAAAAAGGATAAATATAATATTTTTAATTTTTAAATTTTAAGATAAAACAAATTTACAAATATGAATAATATGAATATTTAAAATGACTATATTTGTTGGTATTTTTTAAATATTTTTTCATTCAATTAATATAAAGGAAAATTTTTATATTAGAAAAAATATTAATTTTCTTTTTCAATTTGTAATTAAATATAATTTACAATTAAATTAAAAGTTGATTTTATTTTAACTTTAGTTACATTATATTATAAATAGTTCAATTTTAATAATTCATATATTTTATATTTTCATATTATTTCTTTTAATTTTTTTTTTAAACTTAACCCAAATTCTTTTTTTATAATGAAAAGTAAAAGGTTGTGATATAATTAGACTTTTTCACAATTTTTTTTCATTTATATCAATTTTTAGATAAATTTAAAAAGAAGATGTTTTTGATGAAATATCTTTTAAATTATATTTTCTATTTATCTACAATTTATTCTGAATATAATTTTTCTCATTGAAAATATAAAAGATGTGAATATTTAAATCTAGAAAAAAATTATCTTAGAAAAATGTTTCAACTATAAAAAAACATTTAAATAATAATTTATGAATATCTAAATATTATAGTAATGAGATAAAATGAAATAATTAATGTTGAAGATATTATGTTATATTATTTTAATTATTATACAAAATATATTTATATTGAAAATTATAAATAATCTGTTATATATAAATTAAACAAAATTTCATTTATTTATACTCCATTTCTTATTTATACAAATGAAAATAAATTTAAGACAAATTTAGGTAAGAATATCAGATGTAATTATTTTTGATAATAGAAAATTATTAAAAACATATAATATAGATAATATATAAGTTCTCATGATTATCAATTTTATGCTAATTGAAATAAAAATGTTAATTCTATTTAAGTTTTAAAGTTTTTCTAACATTTTTATTCTTTTTTTTAAAGTTTTAATAAATTAATTTTTAAAATTGTATTTTATATATTAATTCATAAATAGAATTAATCATTTTTCTCAAGTTCAATAAAAATAAATGTTTATTATGGGAAATTAATGAAGCAATAATAACTAATAATTTTACTATTCATTATACATTGAAAGAGATGTTTTTATTTTTTAATGATTATAATATTTCTTTAGAAGAAATATATTCAATTATAGAAGAAACCAATATCAAAAAAGAAAAAAGGTTAAAGTAAATCAACCTTTAATTATTTATTTAGAGAAATATAACAAACTTTTATTCTTAAATGAATTTACTGATTTTAGTTTTAGTTTTTCTATAGAACAAAAAAAGGAATAAAATTATTAAGAAAAAAGATAATTGCTAATTGTCAAAATAAACAAATTGATTTTGTATCTCCAGAAAAATTTATTATTTCAAAAAAAATTTATATTAACTCATTTTAAATGTAGTTGTTCAAAAAAAAATCATCCCAATGAATTTATTAATAAAAAATTTGATTCTTCTAAAGTTTAGAAAAAAATTTTCAATATTATTTTCATTTTAATAATCAAAAAAACAAATAAATGAAGAATTTGAAATTTTTGAAGATATAGAAAATAGAAGAGAAAAATTAATCTTCAATTATCATACAAATTAATTTTGGTGAAGTTATAAATTATTTTGGATGTTATAGAAAATATATTAATAGGTACAATAAAATATTTAATAGAGCATTATTACTATGATACATTTTATTTAAATTGTAAAACCTTAAGAATTTTATTAGAAAAAAATGTGGAAAATAAAGTTAAACAAATTATAATTAATTAAATAGCATATCTTTATCTAAATCAATTTGATGTTTATTTAGATTTTTATGAAATGATTAATAATTTTAATTTCTATGATAGTTTTGAGATTTAATCAAAATATTTTAGAAAAATGTAATATGTTATGGCTGAAATATATTATTGGATTTGATCAATATAATAATACAAATGATTAAAATAATTCATTTTTAAAGAATACTATTTTTCAATTATTAAAAAAAAAAATAAATTTAAAGTAATTATATTTTGCTCAATGAATGAAAATGATATAAGAGAAATAAAAATAAATATATTATTTGAGCAAAAAATTAATTTAAATATTTATTTCGAAATTGATGAAATATTTAATAATTTAAATAAAAATTTTCCCAACAATGCAGAAAAAGAAATATTTATAAAGTTAGGGAAAACATTAAAGGCATATAATGAAATAAAAATAAATAAATATAATATTCAAGGGATTTTTAGGAGAAAAGATAAAAAAATATTTATGTAAAATTATTTCTTTTTATTCTAAAGAAAATATTATAAATTATAATCAAACTATTGAAAAAATATTAGATATTAAAGATGATTATTATTTTAAATTATTAATTTTTTAATTAATGAACCTTACTCAAAAAAGGATTTTAAAAATATTATTGAATATATACTCTTTAGATTTTTTAATATTAGTGATTTGATGAAGATGAATTTATTCCTAATTTTCCTTTAATGAAATTATTAAAGATATTATACTTTTCTTATTCTAAATATAAATTATTTTGCTCAAAAAAATTGAATTTATAATAAAGGAAATGCACTAGGAACTTTATTTGAATATAAAGTAATTTCATATTTTTCTCCAAATTTGAACAATATAAACTATTTCATTCAATAATTCAGCAATAACTAAATCATTAAAAAATAAAAATATTTATACCAAAAAAAAATCAAAATTAAATTTAAACATTTTTTCAAAAATTAGAAAAAGGAATAAGTTATATAATTCTACAGGAAGAATTTGGAGGAAAAGATTTAGAATTTTTTGATAATTAATTTGATTCCTGATGAACCAAATATTTATGGAATTCAAGTTTTTATTCATAAAGTTCAATTTTTATTCGAGATTTTTTTTAAAATCATATGATATTTTAATTGTTGTTTTCAACAAAAATCACTTCAATTAAAAATAAACTTAAATAATTATATTTTGGTTAAATATTTGATTATTCTAAAAAAACTGATAATCATTAAAAATTTTAGATAATTGTTAAAAGGAAAATTTATTATATGCTTTTTTATAATTTGAAATTATTACATATAATATTTATTTCCTCCTTTTCATTTATAACAATTGATATATTCTAATAATTATTAATCTTAAATTTAATTTATAAGTAGAAATAATTTAATAAAAAAGATAAAAAAATATTGACTTTGTAAAAAGTTCTAATCAAAAAATTCATAAGTTATATTACAAAATTTTATAATTGAAATATGGGTAAACAATTAATTAAAATTAGAAATAATATTATTAATTATATATCATATTCAAAATTATCTAATTTAATGTATAAAAAATTCTTTACATATTATTAATAGATGTTAATTAATTATAATATACTTTATATTTAAAATATAATGATAGTTTATCTCTAGGATTTTCATTGTTGAAATTGACATCTAGAGGAGTTAATTATGAAAAGTTGAGTTCAAGGAGAAAAGAAATTTTTATAATTTATTTTTGATGAAAAATTATTTTCAGTAATTCATCAATTAATTTATTTTAATATAATGAAATTCATAATATAATTTTTCTCATTGGAAATAATAAATATTTTAATATTTAAATTTTTTTATCCAAAAATATTATATAAATTATTTATATTTTGACAACTTTAAATATCTTTTTTAATCTATTAATTTCCCAGTTTCTTCAATATGATTCAAATAATTTCTTTTTTGATTTTTATTATATTTAAAGGATATAAGAGAAAAAGCAATCATTGAAAAAAGAATTAAAAGAACAATAATTGTTCCAATTATACTTTTTTCTTCTTTATATTCATATTTTTCAGTATTAGTTATAACTAAATCAGAACCAGGATTTAATAAAATAATTAATCTAAGACTTTTATCATATTCATAACTTTTTGAATAATTACAATAAATTGTTGTTTCTTTACTTTTATTTTGACTTATACAATTTTCAGAAATTTCATATTCTAAATTAAAATTATCAAATGTTATTTCTAGAATATCAAAATAATAATATATTTTAGTTGAATTAAAAGCATTTGTCAATCCTTTAAATTTCATATAAAAAGTTTCATTAATTTTTAAATGGCTTATATTAAATGCAATATATGTATTTAATCCATCATGATTTTTAATTTCAACACTTTCATTTTTTGAAAATGTATAATTTTTAAATGAATGTTCATTAAAATAATTACTTTGAATAATAACAGAATTTCCTTTGTCCATTCTAAAACTTAAATAAATTGATTGTATTCCTGAAGTAAAATTTTGATTTTTAGAATGATAATATGCCATAATTTTATTTCCAAGTCTAATAAAAGCATCATTATCAATTTTTTTAACTAAGGGGCTTTCATAATATTCTTTTAAATCGTTATTATTAGTTGAAATTAAAAATTCTTTTCTTGAATCATAATCATTAAAATAAAATTTTAAATAAAAAACTTCATCATAATTAATATTTCCAATTGTAAGAACATGATAATCATATCTATCTTCAAATGAATAATTCTTTGATATTGAATATGTTGGCATTGATTCAAATATTGTATCGTTATATGTTTTTTGATAAATAGTAAAATTTGTTTTTTCTTTACTATAAATTATTAATATTACTGACTTTGAATTAGATTTAGATTTTGGCATTTTACATCTCTTATATATTATTTCATAATGTTCATTTTCAGAACAAGTAAAAATTTCTGCTGTCATATTATGTTCTTCAGTTGTAAAATTATTATTAGTATTTGAATAATATATTTCTTTTATTTCTTCTTTTTTTTTAAATTTTAACATATAATAATCATATAAATATGTATTATGATTTATTTCATATTGAATTATATTTATTTTTCCTTCTGATATAATTTCTTTTGTTAATCCTTGTTCTAAATTAATAATTCCATTTCCTAAATCATAATTTTCTGTAAATTTTAATTTAATTTCTTCATTATTATTTTAATAATTTTAT
>JAEEGK010004676.1_pt1 | contig 33414 bp, 19 predicted proteins | sample 8958771 | NCBI WGS metagenome assembly JAEEGK01 (sample SAMN16246547, study PRJNA631951) | gut metagenome | biome: gut microbiome; feature: rumen; material: SC-attached | host: Bos | place: Iran: Karaj | collected 2018-10 | reverse complement strand
AATTAAAATTTGCTTTAATAATGATAATGATGATAATTATCCTAAACCTTATAATTCTTTTTTGAATATTATCAGAAATGAAAAAGGTGAAATTTTTTATATTGTTTCTTTACATTATTTTAGAAAAATTGGAATAAGTGAATTTGATAAAAAATATAAAATTAATCCTTTAAAAGAATATACTAAATTTCAAAATATAAATGATGATGATGAAAATTTTGATAATGAAAAATTTCAGAAGAATTTAGATATTGTTTCTAAATTTATAGGAAATGAAAATATTTTAATTCCAGAATGTATAACATTGGTTTCAAGATTCCCTTTTATAAATCAAATGAATCAATGTTTAAAAACAATGATTCACTTAAATGAAAAAGAATTAAATAATTTAATAAATCATTTAACAAATGAAATTCCTGTTCCTTATAAAAATCAAAAAATATTATTTTATATTCCTTATAATACTTCAGTTATTCAATTAGTTAGTCCTTTTAAACCAAGTATGATTAATTGTACTACTTGTAATATTTTAAAATATTTTTCAATTGAAAATATAATTAAAATAATTCATTTTATTTTATTAGAACAAAAAATTTTATTCATTGATAATGATTACCAATTATTAAGTAATATTTCTTTTTGTTTTATTAATTTAATTTATCCTTTATTTTGGTCTAATATTTATGTTCCTGTTTTATCTTTATCTTCAGTTAAATTTTTACAAAGTATTGTTCCTTTTATAATGGGAACAGATGAATTTTTATTCAAATATTCTTTTAACAACGACTATATTAATAAAAAAAATGATAATCATATTATTTTTGTTGACATTAAAAATGATGAAATAACTATTAATGTTGAACATATTTTTAAGAAGAAATTTCTGTGGAAAAAAGATATTGTTAAAGAATTTAAATTACCTAAATTTCCTGAAGATATTGAAAAATTTTTATATAAGAAATTAAAGGATATTAAAAATATAAATAATAATTATATTGTTGAAGAAAAAATAAGAGAAATTTTTTTAACAGCTTTTATTATGATGTTGGGACAGACTCATGTTTATTCTTTTATGGGTGATAAAGAAATGCCTATTTTTAATAATGAATATTTCTTAATGTCTAAAAAGAATGATGAAAAAAAATTTTATAAAGAAATTATCCAAACACAAAATTTTACACAATTTTTATATAATGAAAATGAAATTCTAATCAAAAAAACAGAAAATAAGACAAAACCTTTATCTGAACCTTATGGAAAAAATTTTGATAATTTAATTTTTGATACAACACCTTTTAACAAGAAAGCTAAACAATTTGTTCAAGAAAATGATAATAAGTCAAAATATACTAAGAAAAAAAGTAGATCGCGTTCATCAAAAAAAAAAGATGTAAATAGAAATTATTTAAAACCCAAAACTCAAGTAATAAATAATCATACCGATTACATTAATACTGATTATAATATATCTTTTTCTAAATATACTATAACAAGAAAAGATAATTCTTTTAATGAAAATAGTGCTAATATCACAAAAAAATCAGAAAATTTTAATTCTATTCCAAATTTAATTTCTCCTTATTTTATTCATATTCCAATTATTTCATTAGATAAAGAAAAAATAGAAATTTACATTCAGAATGAAATAAATAAAAAAGAAACATTTAAATCAAAAGAAGAAAAACAATTACCAGAATATATAATATTAAATTCAAAAAAAAATTATAATTTAAATGAAGTAAAAGATATATATAGAAGGTATTTTTTTAATATTACAAATAATCAAAATATTATTGAAAAGGAAATTCGTCCAGTTAAAAAAAGATCTTTAAGTGATTCAAATCTCATTAATTTAATTAATTTTCAAGATTTACAATCAATAAAAGAATGGTTTAATATTATATGTTCAAATCAATTTGAAAATGAAAATAATAAAATTACCGAAATTACAAATTTAATGAAAAAAAAAACGAACAGAGAATATTTTTGTAATTTAATTTTCCAAGGGTCTTCTCAAAATGATGTTTTTAAAAAAGCACTTTCAAATAAAAGTTTTGATGAGTTATTAAAAGTATTATATTTCACATTAGATTATTTAACTGAAAAAGATAATAAAACAGGGAAATTACTAACTTTAGCATGTTTTTCTTATTTTACTTTTGAAAATAAATCAAAGAAAAAAAAATATATTTATGAAGATTATATTAAAAATTATAAACCTTGTAAACTATGGGAAATAGCTGATTTTTGGGGTGAATGGTTTATAGATGATTTAATGTCTGATAATAATTCATTAAGTAATGAAAGTGAAGATGATAATAATAACATTTTAAATGTTCATAAAATTTTAATTAATTTATATATAAATATGAGAAATTTAAAATTAAATAATATTTTTATTAATGATGTTATTATTAATCAATTAGCAAAAGGTAATTTATCAAATGAAGAAATAAATGAATTGGAAGATGAAATTAAAATATATGAAGAAAAAAATAAAAAATAAATTATATATATAATATTAATTTTTAAAGAAGATGTATTTTATAAATTAATTAAAAAAACATTTTATTTTTCAATATATTAATAAATCCTTTGAATATTAATTTTTCAGATATTATATAAACATTTTTAATTCTTTTAGTTTCTTCCCTTTCTCTCTAAGAATAAATATATTTAATTTACTTATTTTTTTTATTTTTATCAAATCTAAAAAACCAATAAAAAATAGTTTTTATACTTTAATCCTAAATTAAAATAATTTAATTATCCCTTTAATAATATATTCTCTTTCAAAAATAATCAATAAAAAATAAAAATTTTTATCATTCTTGATTTTTTTAATTGATTCAGGAAAAATTTTAAAATTAATAAAAAAATAATACATTCATTATAATTTTTTTTTTTAGAGCAATATTTGAAATTCTAATTAATAAAGATATATATTTTATTAAATAAAAATATTTTCAAAAGAAAATTATTCTTCCATAAAAATTAATGAGCAAAAAGGGGAAATTTTTGAAAGAAAAAATGAAATGATTTTTCAAAAACAAAAATTAAATATTTGATGAAAAAGATAATGTAGACCATCTTAAAAATAAAGTATTATTTCTTAGACAGAAAAAAAAATTATTCTCTTGGGATTTTTCGTTTTTTGGGAAACATATTTAAAATTAATATTGTTTTATAACTTAACAATTATATATAAATACGAATAAAGTTTTCAACGAAAGTAATTCAATAAAAAAATTATATAATAATATTTAATAAATATTTAAATGATACTTGATAAATTTAAATATGAAATAAAAATATAAATCTATAATAATATCAATATCAATAACAAAAGTCATCATTCAAATATTACAAATTATATAAATTAGATATCATAATAACAAATAACTCATATAAAAAGAAAAAATAAAATTTACTTGAATTAAATTTTCACAAAAAGAAAATAAATAATTATAAAAATAAGAAAAAAATAATTATTTAAAAACACATTAAAAAAAATTAAAAAAACAATTGTAAAAGGAAAGGAAAAAATGGGAGGATGTCAAAGTGAGGATGCAATAAGATCAAATTATGATGAACCATCAAAACCAGAAAGAGAAAAACCAAACGGTCCATGTTTAGATCCAGATTTTCCAGACATGCCAGAATGGGAAGGAAATAAATATAAAGGAATAGGAATAAAAAGAATGAAAGGTTACAAATGTGATTTAAAAATAGATGAACTGGTAAGAAAAAGGGATGAATTTTGGAATATAAAATGTAGAGCATATGATTTATGGCAAGTAATTCAACAAGCTTGTGTTTATGATGAATATAGAGCTAATTTAATTTTAGAAAAATATGAAATTAGATGCGCTGACGGTTGTATTAATCATTTAATTGATTCTAATGGAAATGAATATTATATTCCTAATTATTGCATTAATGACCCTTATTTTGAAAAAGAATTAAGTGAAGAAGAAAAAAATGATGAAGAAACTTTAGAAATTATTCTTTATGAAGTTACTAAAAATATTAATTTAAAAATTTCAATTTCTAATCATAAAACTGGAAAAAATTTAAAAGATGCTTTTATTAAAGAAAGTAAATTACCCAGTAATTGTAAATTAAGATTATTCTTTTCAGGTATGGAAATTAAAGATGAACATTATTTATATCAACATAAATTGAAAAATGAGTTTAAAATTCAAGTAATGAAAATGAATTAGATTTTTTTAATAATATATAGAAAATTATTTGGATTTTTATTTCTTTAATTTTAATTATATTTTTTAACAATAATTTTTATTTATTAAAAAGGTTTTTGCTCTTTTATATAATACAATTTTCAAAAATAAATGAACAAAAGGAACGAATTATATTTTAGTCAACAATCTGTATTTAATTCTCCAGATATTACATATAGATGCAGTAAATGTCAATATATTCCACTTATTAATATAATAAAAGATGGTGATGAATATAAAATAAAAACAAAATGTAGAAATAATCACAATGAAATTTTATCAATTCAATCATTTTTAGAAAAAAATCAAAATTATAATTTAAACAATATTAAATGTTCAAAATGTAATCATTTTAGGGATAAATTTACAATGTTTTATTATTGTTTAAATTGTAAAGATTTTTTATGTAATGTTTGTAAAGAAGCACATAGTCATTCGGAAGAAACAATTTCAATAAATCAATTAGATTCAATTTGTACTGTTCATAAAGGTTCTATCGCAGGATACTGCGAAGAAATTGGAAATATGTGTTTAGAGTGTCAAGAACAATTCAAAAATAAATATAAAATGAATTATTTAAGTTTTATCTCAGAAGAAAAAGAAAATATTATAAATAATAAAATAAATGAAGATAAAAATTTTATTAAAAATATTGAAAATGAAATTAAAAATTTAGAAAGAACAATTGAAAAATACAAAAAAATTTTTAATGATTTATATTATGTTATAGAAATTGAAAAAAATTTATTTGAAACATATAAAAAGGAATGTAATAATAATCTATGTTATGAAATTATTCAAAATATTGAAAATTGTTTGAATTTCAAGATAAAATTTGAAATAAAAATAGTAGATAGTAATAATGGAATAAAAACTCCTTTTCCACAGGAAATACATACACTAAAACCTTTAAATATATGTAAATGTGGAAATATTTTAAGTTATGATGATAAAAAATGTTCAATTGTCACATTAAATTTACCGAAAGAAGAGAAAAAAATTGATTATAAATATACTATTTTTTATGTTCCTCTATATGATATTCCAAATCCATATAAAATTTATATTCCTAAAATTCATGAAATAAAGGAAATAAAAAAATTATTACTTTTTTCAAACCAAATAAATATAACTTCTAATGATTTGAATTTTTTTCTTATAAATAATAATGAATTTAAAAGAATTCTACTTGAAAATGAGAAATTTCAACAACATGTTTTTGTTTCTCCTTCAAATAAAACATTGGGAGAATCCAAATTTTATCCTTTGAATGTGATTTTTGAAGAACCTTCTATTTATCCCAGATTTCTTTTATTAAAAAATAATCTTTCTTTTCAAAATTTTTTAATTCAAATATTTTTTTACATAAGAAAATATATAATTATTCCTTCTTCTCAAAAAGAATTTGAAAAACTTCAAAACGAATTAGGAAACATTAATTCTTTTTTAAATAAATTTTCATTTCTAAAAAGGGAATTTTTAGAATATCTGAAAAATAAAAACATCCCTTTTTCTTTATATATTGAAAATAATTTGGATGATAGATTTTTTTTATGGAATTCAAATAAATTAGGAAATGGAATGTTAAAAATAAAAGAATTAAGTGATCCAATAGATGATGTTGTTAAATCATTAGATAACAATTATAAAATATATGTGAAATTCAATAAAAATTCAGAATATTATAACAATCAAATAGAATTAAACAACTGTGAAACAATAAAATTAAAGCCAAATATCATTTTCAAAAGTTTAGATTTTAATTCATCAAAGAAAATAGTTTTATGTCCTCAATGTCATTCAAATTGTCAATTTAAATTTAATAAGATTTTATCTGATTATTATATTTTTGTGTTTGATACTCAAAATATTTCTTTTGAAAATTTTACTTTATATTTAGAAAATAATGAAGAAGAATTTGTTCTTTATGAAAAAGAAGATTATAAAAATATAAAAAGTCAATTAGTTTTATTTGGAAATGACTTAAAGAAAGTTGAAGAGTTCATTGATAAAAATAGAAATAAAATACTCTTTTTTAAAAAAAAGGATAAAAAAGATATAAACTTTTTAGACCTAATCGAGAATTAATTATAATTATATTAAAATGAATACTTTATTAATAATCAATCAATTAATTCTTTTTATATAAAAATTTTATTTTATTTTCTTCATCTCTTTTTTGAGAAATTATAATAATCATATTCTTTCTTTCAATAAGTTAATCTCTTTTAAAAAATTTTACCAATTGTTAATACATATTGAAAGTAACAATGTCTTTAGTGAGAAAGATGATATGGTTTATTATCATAATTTATTATTATTTTAGAAAAATAAATTTTAAAGAATTAAATAATTAAAAAATGTCATATCAAATTGAAAAGAATTTCTTAAATTATAAAATGAGTTTAATTTCAACTTCAGATTCAATAACAATAGTTATTAAAAAGAAAAATTCAAATGATGAATTTACATCTAATTTTACTTTATCAAATTTAAAAAAATATAAATTTTTTTTGTCATCTTCAACACCAAAAAACATTATAGACATAATATTAAGATTAATAGATAAAAACTTATTTAAAATAAAAGAAGAAGAAAATGAAATAATAATAAATTTCATAAATACAATTCAATCATCATTGAATTCTAACATAGAATTAAAATTAAAGAAAAAACTTTTGTTTTTCAAAAATTTAAAAATAATAAAAACAATAAAAGCACATTCAAATTCAATAAGTTCAATCTCTGTTTTTCCATTAGGAAATTTAGTTTCTGTTTCAAAAGATAAATCAATAAATATTTATGATAATAATTTTAATATAATTCAAACAATAATAAATGCACATGATAGTAAAATAACATATGTGGATGTAAAAGACGAAAATAATTTTGTAACTTGTTCAAATGATAAAAAAATAAAAATTTGGATTAAAAAAGGAAAAAAATTTGAATTAGGGAAAATAATAAAAAATACACATAATAATTATATTTATAAAGTTATTTATTGTTTAAATGGAAATATTATTTCTTGTTCTGAAGATTCAACTATTAAATTATGGGAATATTCAAATTTAAATAATAAATTTCAATGTATTACTGTATTAAAATGTAATGATAAAATAAAATCAATATTATTATTAGAAGAAAAAAATATTTTAATTTCTTCTGGTTATGGAAGAGCAGATATTTTCAATAAAAATAGTTTAAAACTTTTATATACAATAAATAATATTTCTTGTTATAGTTCAAATGCTTTGAAAAAATTAGATGATGATAAAATTATTTTTGGAGGAGGATATGATAAAATAATGAAAGTTTTATCATTAAGAGAAAAAAAAATAATAAAAGAAATCGATAATAAAATAATATGTTATGGAATTTGTGTAGTAGAAAATAAAGGTTTTTTCTTAACAGGAGGATTTAGTAGTGAAATTAAAATTTATAGAAATGATAGTTTTGATTGTATTAAAATTATTCAAGAATCACATGAATTTATTGGTAATGGATGGTTAGGTCCTATTATTTTTGGTTTTGTACAAATTAAAAATAGAAATATTATTATTTCTTATTCAAATGCTAATTATATTAAAGTTTGGTTATTGGAAACTTAAAATTCTTTTTTTTGATTTTTAATTATATATATTATATTATTTTATTAATTATTAAAATTAAACTCATTTTCTTCTTGATAAATATATTCTTTGAAATTTCTGTTTTTATATATCAATGCATATACATTCTCATAATTAATTTCTTTTGATATATCTTCTATTGGAAAACAACTTAAATCATTAAATAAATACCATTTTTTTGTTATATCATTTTTACAAAAACAATTATAATGTCCTTGATTCATATCTCCTATAAAATTTATAATTCCAATTAAATCATAAGTTTTGGTTTCATCATTTATATATTGAAAAAGACCTAAATTTAAATTTTCAAAAGGGAATGTAATTTTAACTTTATTATAAATTCCATTTACTTTTCTTTGTAAATGAAAAATTATTACTTCTGGTAAAGAATATAAATATGTTTGTTTCTCTGCTGTTACATTTTTCTTACATATTTCACAAAAATAAGGGTATTTTTCTTTTTGACAATAAATCTTTAAAATTTCATCTAATGTTATTTCTTTTTTATTCAAATTATTATGTTTATTATTTGTCCCTTTTTTGTTTAATTGAATTTCTTTATATATTTTTTCATATGGATTTATTTCTACCACACCATCTAATTTAAAAGAATTTTCAATATTTTTTATATATTCTTCGTTTTTTAACCAAATAATGTAAGTTCTATAATCTTTTAAAATATAACCTTCATATTCATTTTTCTTTGATATATATCTTTTAATATTATCTGCAAAATTTTGTAAAGAGATATTAGAAAATGGAATTGGAATATAAAAAAATTCTGGATTTTCTTTGTTTAAATTTTGAATATTTTTTTCAATTTTAAAAAAAAGAATAAAAGGAATATTAGTATTTTCAAATGAACTAATATATGAATCTAAATTATCAACTATTATATTCAATTTTTTATTATTTGCTAATTCATTAAAATTCTCTTTTCCTAATTGAAAACTATTTTTAATTTGTGTATATAAAAGTCTTGTGTTATCTTTTAAACTATGATTTATAATTTTTGGAAGATTTATTATATGAAATTGATTATCTTCTTTAGATTTAATCATAGAAATTAATTTTAAAAAATTAAAATTAATTGGATTTACAAGATTCGATTCTAATGTCATATAAGATCCCATTTCATCTTCACCAAGATTAAATTTATTATTTTGAGGAATTGGATTAAAATTTATTTTTCCTGGATTTAAAAAAAATGCAAGTAATTCTTTTTCATCTTTAAATCTTGTAAATATATTAAGTTCTTTTTTTTTCATATTTGTTTGAACAAAATATATTTTTAAATCATTTGGTTGTGTAAAAGCTTCATATAAATATTCATTTCCTGAACAAATATACTGATAATAAGTATTATTATTTGAAATTATTGTGGGAATCAAATCATTTTGATTTACATCTAACAAATACATAATTATTACATAAATGTGATATATTTTATAATTATCATAATCTTTTTTATTAATAGGGTAAATAATTATTTTTTTTTCACTTTTACAATTATAAGGAATAATTACACATTTGCAAAAATAAAAATTATTTTTTCCTGGAATTGTATTAAATATATTTTTCTTATTATTTTCGTTGGTTTTATTCAATAATTTATCAGTATTTGAATCAGAAATTGAATTAGAATTTAAGGGAAGAATAAGAATATTATAAGGTTCAAAAATAGGATATTGTGTTTTGCATGTTAAACAAGTTGTTGTAGTTAAACTCATTCCATAAAAAATATCTGTGATTATTGAATTATTTATATTTTTAAATTGAATATATTTTATATCATATAATTCTTTTATATTTTTATAATTATAAAAATTCACTTCATTATTATAATTATTTCTTATTTTTACTCTATTTAAATCTTCATGTAATATATCTAAAAAATAAAAAAGAAATTCACAAGCATCTCTTTGGGCATAATTATTATATAAAACATTATTTTTCCCAATTTCATTTTTTAAATTTATAAAAATTTTCTTTTTTTCATAATCTTCCATTGGATCATAATAATAACATTTTTTATGATCAATTGTGGTTAAATCTAATTGTTGATTCCATAACATTTTAATTAAATTTGCATAACAAACAACGATTTTTCCTTCTGAACCATTTTCATTACTTTCATTAATATCCTTTATATATTTATCAAATAAAAAATATTTTGTTAATGGAAATACATTACTTAAACATTGAATACAACAATTCATATAACAATTATTTCCTATATTTGGTAATCCCATTCTTCCAAATAATTTTCTTTTTTTTAATATTATTAAATAAAATTCATTATTTTCTAAATTTTCTAGTATTTTGTTTAATACTTCATTTGAATATTTTTTTTTATAATTTTCAATTTCCTTTTTTTGATTTGAAAATATAATAATTGGATTCTTGTCTTTATAAATTTCTTTTAATTTTTTTTCAGCATTTTCTTTTTCTTGTTCTATATATTTTTCGTCGATCTTTTCTTTTTCTTCATTATAAATTATTAATCTAAATTTACTGCTATCATATTCAATGTTATTTTTACATTTATATCTTTTATTCAATAGGTCATAGAAATATTGATTTATCTTTATATATTTTGAAACATCTAAAATTTCATTTCTTTTATTATTTTCTATATTAGAAAGTTTTATTCTGTAAAAATATAAATTATATTCTTCAGGAGGTTTTTTATTCTGATCAAATGAAAAATCCTCAGGCTTTTTAACATAGTCATTTATTTTTTTATATTTTTTTGTGGATATCATCTTTGTTATATTTTCTTCAATTGTTGTTATTCTAACATATTCACAAAATTGAGCATACCAAGTTTTTTCAATATAATAATATGTTTGTGGTTTTTCATTGAGATACCCTTTTTCATATAAAAAATTTCTTACTACAATTTTATAAATTTCTGATTCTTCATTACCCATTGTAAAATTAAACTATTTTAATAAATAATTAATGCTTTTAAAATTCTATATATTGATTAAATTAATTTCATACAAAAAAATAGTGATTTTATAATTCAAGAACTAATAAAAAATAAAAAAACCAAAAATCAAATTAAAAAAAATGAATAAAAAAAAAATAAAAAAATTATCAAATGGATTCAAGTTTCCAATTTACCCTTTCAAACTATGATATAATAAAAATAATAGGTACAGGAGCATTTGGAAAAGTATATTTTATCCAAGATAAGAAAACAAAGCAACCATATGCATTAAAAGCTCAAAAAAAAAATAAAATAATAAAAGAAAATCAAACAGAGCATGTATATTCAGAATATTGTGTATTAAAAGAAATAAATAATCCCTTCTTAATAAATTTACATGATTTCTTCCAAGATAATAAATATATATATTTCATATTAGATTATATTCCAGGAGGAGAAATGTTTACTTTAATGAGAACAGAAATAAAATTTTCTGAAAAAAATACACAATTTTACATATCTCAATTAATTGAAGGATTAAATTATCTTCATTTAAAAAAAATAATTTATCGAGATATAAAACCAGAAAATATTTTATTAGATTCAAATGGATATATAAAATTAACTGATTTTGGAGTTGCTAAAAAATTAAGTAATAATTATACTAACACTTTATGTGGAACTCCAACTTATATTGCACCTGAAATAATATTACAAAAAAATTATTCTTTCTCTTCTGATTGGTGGTCTTTAGGAATTTTAACTTATGAAATGATAGTTGGAATTGATCCTTGGGATGAAAATGATCCTTTTCAAATATATGAAAAAATTAAAATAGGAAAAATCTTATTCCCTAAAAATATGGATAAAAAAGTAAAAAGCTTTATTCAACATTTATTAGTTGGAAATCCTGATAAAAGAATGGGAAGTAAATTTATTGATGGAAAATGTGATATTTATCTTCATCAATGGTTTAAAGATTTTGATTGGGAAAGTTTGATTAATAAAAAAATAGTAGCTTGGCATATTCCAAAAATTAAAAATTGTAATGATACTTCAAATTATAAAGAATATTCTAATAGTGAAAGTGATGTTGAAGAAATTGAAAATGAAAAAGATCCTTTTTTAAATTGGTAATTAAAAATATATAGTTTATTTAAATACTAATTTATAATATTATAATATAAGATAATTTTATTTTTGAAAAGAACTTAATTTTAATATAATTTATTGATTAATAATTTAAATGGAACAAATTCCTTTAAATAATTTATCTTATAATATTATAGGAGCAACTTCAGAAGATCCAGAACATCCTTTATTATCATTAATTTCAAATACAAAATATCAAGGATGGAATTCTATGAGAAAATGTAAATATCCTCAAGAAATAATTTTTAAATTTAATAAACCAGTTCATTTAAAAAAAATAAATCTTCTTCTTCATCAAAATAAAATACCAATTAAAATAGATTTATTTTATTTTTTCCCAAAAACAAATAATGACTTTAATATTAATGTAAACTTAATGAATTTTACTCAAATTGGTTTTATAAAACCAAACATTGAAAAAAGAGATTTTGAAACAAGAGAATTGAAAAAAATAAATTTAAATGAAAATGTTCTTTTCTTTAAATTAATATTTCATAAAAATATTTATCATATAAAAAATCCTTATGATCAAGTAGCTTTAATTGGATTAGAATTTTTTGGTTGTGAATTAAATAAAGAAAATATAAATCTATTATTTCCAAATAGAAATAAAGATATTGATTATTTTAATAAAAATTATGATAATTTAATTCCTGATGTTAATGATAATGAATTAGATGATTTTTGTCTTTTGAAAATTGAAGAAATTAAAATTCAATTAGAAAAAGCTATTAAAGAAGATAATTATGCTCATGCGAAACTTTTAACTGAGTTAATTCAAAGAATTAAACTTTTAGGAAGAAAAATTAAAAATTTAAATGAAATGAAATTAAAATTAATTGAAGTTGGAAAATATGATCAAGTTAAAGATGTTAAAAAAGAAATTGATAGAATTAAAAGTGTTATTGATGGTGTTTCTAATTCTGATTTTCTTCCTAAAAATTATAATAATAATAAAGGAAATTAAGTTATTTGTCTTTGTAGTAGTGTATTTAATATGAATATTTTATTAAAATCTTATTAAAATTATATTTTTTATTTATTTGAAATAAAAAAAAATTATAGTAAACTAATTAAATTTATAGTTCTTTTACTACAAATTCAAAGATTCAAAAAGAAGATATAAATTTAAATACATTTTAAAATGAAAAAATATAAAATCAAAATTATTTCAGATATTTCAATGAGTCATCCAAAAATAATCATTATTATAATATAATAAAAATACAATTTAAAATTAAAAGCTTAAAATGATATAAGATATTAATTATTCCGAATCATTATTTCTATAATTGATGAAATAAAAAATGATAATTTTGTAACCCAAATTTAAGGAAAATTTTTATTAATCTTATCCTAATTTTAAAGTAGTTATAATAAACAATCAAAATAAATATATAAATTAATAATAAAAAATATATTAAATTCCTAAAAAAAAAAAAATAAAAATATTAAATATTAAAAAAATAACTTAACCCTGACAAAAAAAATCTTATAAAAAATAAAAAGCCCTTAAAAAAATGCTTCCCTTCGATCAAAAGACAGATATGTATCGTCCATTAAACCGTCAAGTGCATTACCCTGAAGTGGATATAGTTCGAACATTAAAGAACGAGAATCCAACAACAGAAGACGTGATAGAAAAAATTCAGAAAATAACATTACAACGTTCCTTAAGAATAAGTGAATTTATGCGTGATTATGATCCTCTTAGAAGTGGTTCAATAACAAAAACTCAATTTTTAGAAAGTTTATCAATGCTTCATTTATATTTAAGTAGACAAGAAGCAGAATTACTTTGTGAAAAATATGCTAATTTAACTCCTGGAAGAGAAAATGAAATTTTATGGACTAAATTTGCAGATGATATTGACATTGTTTTTGTTGTTAAACATTTAGAACAAAGAAATGATATTAATGAAGTTTTAGATATTACAAAAAAAGATTTTAAATTAAATGAATTGTCTCTTCCTGATCAAGCTACTTTACAAGAAATATTGAAAGATATGAAAAAATTTTTTGAAGTTAATAGAATTGAACCAAAACCTCTTTTTTATAATCATGATCATTTAAAAAGAGGAAAAGTACTTAAACCACAATTTAGAAATGTTATGTATGGAATGAAATATATGATAACTGAACCTGATTTAGATGTTTTAATGAAAAAATATGGTGATCCTATTTCTAATGAAATTAACTATGTTGCTATTTTATATGATGCTGCAAATTTCGGTGAAAATGATAAAAATAAAAAAGATGATAATATTTCTTCTATGCAAAAATTAAATGATAAAGAATTTATCCCTGCTTTAAGTAATGCTAATAATTTCTATACTTATCAAACTTATTTCTTAAATTTAAATTATAAAATAAAAGATATTATGGATAAAATTAAACATACTGTTAAAATAAATAGAATTAGATTAAATTTATTTTTTGAAGATTTTGATCCTTTAAGAAAAGGAACTTGTACAAAAGCAAAATTTAGAACAGCATTAGATATGGCAAATTTAAATTTAAGAGAAGAAGAATTTCAATTTTTAGAAAATTTCTATTCAGTTCCTGAACAAGAAGATAAAGTTTTTTATAAAGATTTAGTAGAAGAAGTAGAAACAGTTTTTACTTTAAAAGAATTAGAAAAAGATCCTTTATTAAGACCTGGAGAATATAAAATTCCTGATTTTTTAAATCCAGAAAAAAAATTAAATCAACAAGAAAATGAATTTTTAGATAAAACTATGAGAAAATTAGCTTTATTAATGAGAAAATATAGAGTTGCTCCTAAAAGTTTTTTCAAAGATGCTGATCGAGCTAATATTGGTATTATTCCTTCTAGTAAATTTTCTTCTATTCTTTCTACTTTTAGATTAAATGTTGATGAAAAAGAAATGAATATTTTAATTAAAAGATTTTCTGGTAAAAGTATGATTGAAATTAATTATTATGATTTCGATGATTGCTTAAAAAAATATGTTGCTTTAATTGAGGAAGAAAAAGAAAGAGAAGAAGCTGCTCAATTAGCTGCTATGAAATAAATATTTTTTTATCTTTTTTAATATTGAAATTCAATTTTTTTTTTATTTTTTTTCAAAATTTGTTATCTTTTTTTCTCTTTTGTAATTTTTATTCATGTGTTTATTGGTTTAAATGTATTCCATTATTATTTAATATATCTAATAATTTTAAAAATTCATCTATTGACATTTTAATTGCTCTTTTATTAATATATTCTTCTTTTGTTAATATATCCATTAAATTCGCTTTAAATTTCTCTTTTTCAGGATCTTTAACTTTTCCTTCATCTTCTTTTTCTTTTAAATCATCTTTATCATTATCAACTTCCATTTCATTTATATTTTCCATTTCATTCTTCATAAACAAATTCATACTTTCTTCATTATTATTATTATTATTATTATTATTATTATTATTATTATTATTATTATCATTATTATTATTATTATTATTATTATTATTATTATTATTATTATTATTATTATTATTATTATTATTATTATTATTATTATTAAAATCCTTTTCAAACTTTTTAAAATTCTTAAAAAGCAAATCCAAAACAAACTTTTGTTTAAAAATAGCACCTAAAGTTTTATTTTTCCTATTAAAGCAAATTCTAAGTAATCCATCCCATTCCATAAAGTTAATATTAGGAAGAGGATTTTTAGGTTCAATTCTAACAACAGAGCTTTCAACTTTAGGAGGAGGATTAAAATCATTTTTAGAAACTTTCATTAAATGCTCTACTTTACTTAATAATTGAACATTAACACTTAATCTACAATAAAATTCACTTCCAGGTTTAGCAATTAATCTCATAGCAAATTCTCTTTGAATTAATAAAACAGCACATCTGAAAAAAGGTCTATGATTTAATAATTTAAAAACAATAGGAGAAGAAATTTGATAAGGAATATTAGCAACACATAAATTAAAGAAAGGTAATTTTTGTTTTAAAATATCACCTTGAATTAATTGTAATTTATTATGATATTCACTTGCTGAAACTCTTTTTAATAATTGAGCAACCATTCTTGGGTCTAATTCTATTGCTATTACTTTTTTTGATTCTTGTAAAAGTAACATTGTTAAATTTCCTGTTCCTGGTCCTATTTCTAATACAATGTCTGTTGGTTTTATTCCTGATTTATTTTTTATTTGCTCTAAAATCTTTGGATTTTTTAATAAATGTTGCCCTTTACTCTTTTGCATATTAAATCCTACTGAACCTGATATTGATTTTATTTTTGTTTTTGATTTTTCCATTTATTTTTCTTTTTAGATAAAAAATTTATTTTTCTTTTGGTTTTTTAATCATTTGTTTTTATATATATTATTTTCATTTATTTTTATTATTTATATTTGATAATTTTTATAATTTTGATTTTTTTGGATTGAAATTATATTTAATTAAATGTTAGAGTCTGGAAAAGGAATAGATTTAAGTTTTAAAAACGAAGAAAAACCATCTCATTTTGATATAATATATAAAAAATTAAAAGAATTTATTTTCGAAGTTCAGTTTCTTGTGTTAAGATATCAAACATCATCTTCAATATGGATAGAATTATTTTCAAATTGTGTAGTTCTTCTTCAATTTTTAACATTTTCTTTCCATCAAACAGTAAGAGCATTATATTAAATTATAGTTTCAAAAAATTCAAAGACCAGAAAAATTATATCGTGTAATACATCCTTTTTTCAATTTTTTTTCAGTTACAGAATTTATAATTGGAAATTCAAGAATCTATTTCATTATGATATATTTGATAATTATAATTACAATTTTAAATATCGTATTAAAAACATATATAATATTTAATGCAAATAAAAGTTGGTCAAAAGTCAAATTAGCAGTTCAAATATATTCTGTAATAATGAGATTTATGTCTCATTCTCTTTTTTTACCAATTATAAGTAAATAAAAAAAATTATATTTTTAGAAATATTAATTTCAATTTATTACTGTGAAAATGGATATAATATATATGCATTAGATTTTAAATGTTGGACTTCAATGCATTATATTCATTTAATTTTAGTTTCAATGTTTTTTTGGATTTATATAATAGATAGTTATTTTTTTGTTTCAACTTCTTTTGATACTACTTTCAATTCTCATAATGTTCTTTCTAAAAGAACTTCACAAACAGATAAAATGGTTTTTTGGCAAAAATTAATATTAACAATTATTTTTACATTCTTTAGTAATATTACTCAATGGGGTTTAATATTAATTATTATTTCAGTTTCTTTACTCTTTTTTTTTGTTTATATTAAAGTAATGCCTGATTATAATCCTATATTAATTTATTGTAAATTAATAGGAAGAGCGATTTTTTTCTGGAGTGGAATTTGTTTAATTTTAATTAAAATAATTCAAAGTGTGACTGATTTTGAAAGTGGAATAATATTATTTTTAATAGGTATACCTATAATATTAGGAATAGCTTTTAAATGGAGAAGAGGTAAAATTAAGAAGTTATTAGTTCATCATTCTAAATTTCAAAAACCTTATGAATTTCTTAATAGAATATTTATTATGTATGATTTAATAGATAATTTCGATAGTAGATTTGCACAATTTACTCTAAGAGGTTATGTTAAAAAAATGGAAGAATTTTGTGTTTTAGAAGTTTGTCCTCTTAAAAAATATCTTGAATGTATGAATAATAAAGAAGAAGCTATTGGATATTTATATATGTATATTGAAGTTGTTTTTCAAGTTGGAATTTCTAGAAATCCAAATGATATTACTTTAAGAATTGCATATATACAATTTTTAATTTCAAGAGTAAATAAAATTCATAAAGCTTATTCAGAATTAATTTTATGTGAAAGTTTAGATAAAAATATTGAAGAAGAATTTATTATTTATAGACATAAAAAACAATTTGGAGAAAATGGTGATTTTAATTTTGTAGAAGAAGTTGATGATTCTGGACTTAATGTATTATTTCAAAATAATTTTGTAAAATTTAAAAATTTAATAATAAAAGTATCTTTCTTATACATAGATTTTTGGAGTTTATTATATGAAAATCAATTGGAAGAACAACAAGATATGACAGTATTAAACGAATATGGAAATCAGATAAATATAGGAGTAGAAGAAATACATAAATTATTTAATAAATTGCAAAAAATAAAAGAAAATGAGCCTGAATTATTAGAATTATATTCAGATTTTTTAAAAGAAATAAGAGCAGATTATGAACAATCAAATGAATATAGAACTATATTAGAAAAAGCACATAAAAGACTAAAACATGATGATCTTGATGAATTAAATTGGATAAATTCATTTAATATAGATATATATGCATTAAATAACAATGATAAAAACTTATATTTAGTATTTGATACGAAACCAAATAATTTTGGAACAATACTAAATATATCTTTAGGATTATGTTCTATATTAGGATACCCAAAAGAAGAATTAAAAGGAAAACATATTAATCTTTTAATTCCAGAAATTTTTCATTCTTCTCATCGTTCTCTTTTAAAAAAATTAATTGAAGAATATCAAAAAGGTCATCGAGCAAAAAAAAAAGTAGATTTCAGAAGTACAGATACATTTGCTGTAAATAAATCTAAATATTTAGTTCCATTTAATTTCAAAGCTTGTGTAATATCAACAGATTCAGAATATTATTGGTTACTTAAAGTAAATAAAGAATATTCATATTATACAAATTTTAATTCAATTGATTTAAATAATTCAAATTATAATACATATTCAATAATAACAAATAAGCAATTTATAATACAATACTTTACATCAAATTGTGTAAAATTTTTTGGTTTAAAAGCTTCTGAAATTGTAGGAGTAAATGATATATCACATTTTATAAAAGAATTCCATGAAGAATTTTTAAAATATGCAATTGAAAACGAAGATCAAAGTCCAGAAGAAAAATTAAAAATAAAACAACAGATAGTAAAATTAAATTATAAAAATCAAAGTCAAGTGACATGGATAAAAAAAGAACATCCAGAATATTATTATTCACATGTAGAAAACTTCGATAAGAAAAAAGATTCAAAAATATTATATTTAACATGTTCAGAAATAATAATAAATGATAATTTAGATGGATATATATTTAAATTTGAAACGAGTCTTCATCAAAATTATTTTTCAAGTGTTGAAAGTCAATCTCAAGCTTCGAAAAGTAAAATAATGTCTCATGAAAATTCAATAACAAAGAAAGGTTCAAGGTTAATTCAAACAACAAATACAGTACAAATTCAAAGTAATATTATAGAACAAACAGCACAAAGTAAAAGAAGAAGTGTAATTAAATATGATACAAGAAATTTTTGTTTAAGTCCAATGCAAAGCTTAAATAATAATAATACTAATCTAATAGAAAGAAATTTTATTCCAAAAATTAAAGCAGGAGGGTTTAAATTTAATCCTTCAATTTTATCATATCAAATCAATGTAAATGAAAAAAATATAACAAGGAGAAAATTTTTAAGAGATAAAGCAATGATTAAAGTTAAAGAAATGCAAGTTTCTTCTTCAAATAAAACTGATAGTTCAGGAGAAGAATTTTCTGAATTTTCAGATGATTCTTTTGAATCTAGTAATGTTGAATCTGGAGTTGCTGAAAGAGAAAAAAAAAAGAAAAATACTGTTAAAAATACTGGAATTAAAATTGCAGATGATACTTATTATAAAGTTAATTTTTCTAAAATTAGATTAAAAGTTTATGATTATAAAACTAAAGGTTTTATTGAAAAAAATTTTGAAAAAAAATCAAAAGTTGAAATGATGATGGATAAAAATAATAAAGGAGAATATGATGATGATGAACATTATTCTGATAATTCTGGAATTCAACAAGTTCAATCAAAAGAAGATAATGAAAAAGATTTACAACAAAAAAGAGAACTGTTACTTCAACAAATTCAAAAATCACTTTTACAAGAAGATACTCAAACTACAATAACTACATTAAGATTCATTAGTTTAATTATTTTCACTGCTCTTATTATTTATGGTGTTATTTTCTTAGTTATTCTTATTAATAATTTTGCTACTAATGATGATAAATTTTTATATATTAAATATAGTTTTGCAATTTATAGAGGAATTTTACATTGTACAACTATTGTAAGAGAACTTGTTTTAATTTCTTTTGAAGGATATGATAATTCGTTCGCTTCAAAAGAAAAATATAAAGAGAATTTATATAATTCTTTAACAAGATTATATGTTAGAATTAGTGATTATATAGATCAATTAACTAAAAAATCTTCTCAATTAAGTGAAGAAAATTATCAAACTGTTTTTGGTACAATTTTACCTACATATATAATAAATCCTGATTATACAGTTAATATATTTAATTTAACTTATATTTCTACAGTAAGTAAAGCTGCTACTGGAATTTTTGAAATTACTCAATTAAATGATAGTGATTTTATGCCTTTAAATAAAGATATTTATTTCTTTTTAACTAATACATTAAATGGAATTTTAACTGATACTAGAATAGCAGAAAAAACTTATACTGATCAATTAGAATCAATAATAAAAACACAAAAAAAGAACTTATTAATTCTTTTTATTATTATTTCTTTTCTAAATATTATCACATATTTTATTATCAATAAAGCATTTTCGGATGTTGATGCAAGAAAAAATTCATATCTTGAAGTTTTTTTTGAAATAAAAGGAAATTTAATAATATCATCATTAACAAAATGTGAAAATTTTGTTAAAAGATTACAAAACACAGATAATGATGATATAATTTCAATTCAAGATGATGATGATAATGATGATATGGATGTTTTAATTCAAAATCATAAAAATTATTCAAGCGAAGGAGAAGGAAATAAAATCACAAGTAGAAATGTAATAATAATTAATTCAATTGTAATTTCAATGATATGTTTTATTATTATTTATTTTTTAATTATTATTCTTCTTTATTTTAATTTTTCTGAAGATTTCTTAAATTTCCAAAGTTTATTTTTACATGAATCAAGAATACAAATGGAACATTTTCTTCTTTATTGTTATCTTAGAGAATATATTTTTGATCCAAAAACTCTTGTTAATAATACTCAAATTGATACTTTAATAGATGATATAATGAAAAATTATACTTCTCATCAAATTGATAATGAAAAGATCATTAAAGAATTACATTATTTATATAATGATAATTTCACTCAATTACGATATAAAATTTACCATACTGATATTTGTAATTATTCTGCAAATTTCTTTATAGAATTTGGAGAGCTACAAGAAAATTTCAATTGTTATTCTTTTCTTCATGGTGCTGCTAAATATGGTCTTGAAATATTTCATTCAAATTTTTATGAGGAATTAAGAAGTATAAAAGCAGTCAGAGAAAGATCAAAAAAAATGTGGGATAGATATAATTTCACTTATAATTTAACTTTATATAGAACTGAAAATTATTTTAAATTCAGGAATTCAGTTGAAGATGAATTAAAACCAATATATGATGAATATTCACCTTTAACATTATTAATGAATTCAAAAATGAAATTGTTAACAATAGTATATGAATATTTTTTAAGTCCTATTTATATAGAACTTTTTGATAGTGTAGAGCAAGTAATAATAGAATATGTTAAAACTAAAAAAAAAATATTATTATCAATGTGTATGGTTTTCATATTATTATTTTTTTTAATATATATTTTAATTTGGAGAAGATATGTAGAAAGTCTAAATACTATAATATATCAAACAAAAAGAATGTTAGCAATTATTCCAAAAGATATTTTAGCTTCTTTGAAATCAATAGGAAAATTATTAGATATTAAAACTCAAGCTGCACAAAAAATTTCTGACCACAAATCAATGAGATTATCTTCCAAAGTTAAAAAAAATAATGAAGACCATCAATCTAATCCAGCAAACAATAATCAAAATGATAATTTAGGCGCAAATAATAATAATCCTCCTTCTCCTCAGGAAATTCATTAAAAAAAGAAGTGAATAAAAAATTAATTATAATCTCCTATTGAGTCATTTAATTATTAATAATAATAAATAAAGAATTTTAAATATATTTATGTAGTATAAAAACAATCTATAACATTCTAAAAATTTATTTTGAATAAAACAATGTTTAATTAAAAATTATTTTTTAAAAAAATTTATGTTATTGTTTTAATATAATATATTTATAAAAGTAATATAGGTATATTAATAAAGTAATTTATAATATACATTACAAAAACAAATAATTTTTATTAATTTTTATCTTTCCCAAATAATAAATAAAAACAATACAATCCATTACTCATTTTTCCAACATTAATTCCAATATATTTGGAACTTTTACTAAAAATATTATTTCTTCTTTGATTCATTGAATTAGTATCATCAACAATTTGAAGTAAAGTAGTTAATTCAATGTTTGAATTCATTATATCATAATGAAAATTAACTAAATCTAAATTTTTTTCACTTAAATTATTTTTAATTTGCTTTAATGTCGAAGTTAAATAATTTTTTTTAATAAAATCATCATTCATATTTTCTTCAAAATCTTCTGGAAAAGGGAAAGTTAATTCTTTTTTAAGAATTAAAGGTTGAAGAGGTTTTTTTTTACTAATATAAGATTTACATTGCTCAAAAGTAATTTTCCCTTTATTTAATTTAATTTTATTATTTTTATCAACTTGAATAAAAGATTCTTTATCAATAGTAATTATAAAAGGTAAATATTTATTTATTTTTTCAATAATAATTTCTGGATTACTTCTTATTAAATTTATTTCATTAAACATTTCTTCTCTCATATTTTCTAAATAAGAAAATTTTTCATTATTATTTGAAGTTGAAAATCCATGATTTGAAGAAACATTTGATTCAATTGAATACTTTTTTTCATTAAAATTGATTTCGTTAGTTAACAAATAATTTAAATTTCTTTTACTTTGTAATGTTATATTATTTATTGGTATTTTTTCAATATAAAACACTGACTTATTTGAACATACTTCACAACCCATTTTTGATAATTAATTTTACTAAATCTAAAATTTAAAAATATATATTCATTTTTTATAATTTTGATTATTCTTTTAATATATGTTATATTATTTGACGCAAATATCAATTCATAAATAATAATTTAAAATAAATTATAAACAAAAATTATTTACATTTAAATTAGATATTTTTTAAATAAAATTAACAACATTTCTTTTTTTTTTCAGTTTTTGTTTCTTCTAACTTAATATTGCTATTAATAACATTTTTATCTTTATTATTTTTCATATCATTTCCATTTTTATTTTTATCTTTTAAAAATTTCTTTCCAAAAGTTTCAAATAAAATATCAATCCCACTATTACTTTTAGCAGAAGTTAATTGAAAAACAGCATTAATACTTTCAGCATATTGTTGAGCTTCTTCTTCATTAACTTCTTCTTTTTCATATAAATCACTTTTATTTCCAATTAAACCATACATAATATCTTCTCTTGTAGTTTCTTTAGTTTTAGGATACCAATATTTTTTAATTTCTTCAAAAGATCTTTTATTAGTTATATCATAAACAAATATTATTACTTTAGCATTTTTATAAAAAATTTCTGCTAATGCTCTATATTTTTCTTGACCTGCTGTATCCCAAATATCAAAATGAACTGTTTGAGAATTTATTTCTAATTCTTTTGAATTTATTTGAGCTGAAAGTGATGTTATTGTTTCTGGATTAAATATATCATTTGTATATCTTGATATTATACTTGTTTTCCCTACAGCTGTTTCTCCTAACAAAACTATTTTGATTGAGTCTGGATTTGACATTAAATATTAAATAATTATTTATGTTTTAATAATTATATATATTAAAAAGAAATTTATATCCTTTAAGTAAATAAATATTTTATTTTTGCTCTTATATCATACATTTAATAAATAATAATTTATATTATGACATATCATATATAATTATTCATTTTTATATTTAATTACTTAAATATTAAAATTTTTAGGGGAATTAGCAATGAAATTAAATTTATATAAAACAAATTGAATTTGTTAATTAACACTTCAATTATATTTCATTTAATAAAGCAAATAATTTGCTAATACTATTAAAAAATTTAAAGCTCAATAATTTTCAATTTCAAAAAAAGAATCACCCATTAATAATAACATTAGAATCTTTTTATTTAAAAGACTATTAAAAGAATTTAATGTGCACATTATTTGATATATTATCTTTATTTCTTTTTCTAGAAGAAACACTTTTAATATGATATAAAAGATTCATCAAAGAAGGAAAATTATGAAGTTTATTCAACCAAATTCTTCTTCGTTTAGAAGTATATAGTATTGATAAAGAAAAAATTACAAAACTTTTTTCTAATTTATATTTTAATTCATAATTATTATTAAGGTTTCATAAATATCAAAATTATAATTTGTATAAAAACTAGTATATAATAAAATATCATCTGATCAAAGATAATTACAGTATTAGTCTTTGGTTTCCAAATTCTTTTTGTTATTAATTTAATATAATATATTTTTGGTATATATTTGATGGTGTATAACTTATATTTAAATCATTTAATAAAGTTGAATCATCTGACTGAAGAATATGAAATTAACTTGATATTTAAAGTTTTTTTCTTTTTCTTTTTCATTTTTAAACATTTTTTTCTTTTTATTTTATTTATTTCTTTATTTTTTAATTATAATTTTAAAGTTTAATTTAACATGTATTTAAATCTTAACATTTAATTTTTCTTTTAAATCTTCCTTATTTTTTAATTTTTTTTTATTATTATTTCAATAGATAAAAAATAAACAAACTAAAATTATTTTTTAAATTCATTTTTATTTTATTATTAATATTTGAAAAAAATGATTTTTATAAACTTTTTTTTTTTTGATATTTATTTCATTTATTTTATGTGATAATTTTACTAAAGAAATTACTTTTGAGAGTGATTCTGGTATTTTAATATTAAATGATGATAATTTTGATTATGCTATTAAAAAATATAATTATCTTTTAGTTATTTATTATTATCCTTGGAATAAAATTTATGATTATTTATTTCCTGAATTTGTAAAAGCAAATTATTTTTTTGAAGAATATAATCTTCCTTATAAAATTGGAAAAATAGATTTATCGTTAAGTAAAAAGATTAAAAATTCTCTTTTTTTTTTTACTTATCCTACTATTTATATTTATTTTAATGGACAAAAAAATATTTTTTTAAATGAAATTAAAAGTTATATTGAAATAATTGATTATTTAAACAATAAAAAAAAAGGTTTTTATATCAATGAAGATGAGCCTGAAGAATTAGAAAAAATAATAATTTCAAATAATTATAATTTATTATCAACTTTAAATAATAAAAAATATAAATATGAAAATTCAATTATTAAAAATATAAGTAATAATTCAATTTATGAGTCAAAAATAAAATTTTCTTTTTGTTCTTCTCGAAAATGTATATTAAAATTTAATGAAGGAATTTTTTTATTAACAAATCCAAAAAAAAAAATTCAATTTAATCATCACAACATGACTTATGAAAAATTTGAAAACTTTTTATTTAAAAATACTCATAAAGCAGGAGAATCAATCTCATTATTTAATTTTCAAAAAATATTAAATCATAATCAAACAACTTTATTTTTAATTTATAATTCATCAAAAATTACTATAAAAAAAAGATCAAATTTACTTTCTTCATTAGAAAAAGTAGGAAAAGAATATAAAGATAAAGTATTTAGTTTTTCAATAGATTCAGAAGATAATGTATTATTTAAGAGTGTATATAAAATCTTTAAATTAGAAAATATTCCTTGTGTAATTTTATATGTTCCTTCAAAAGGAAAAAGATATGAATTAAATCTTGAAATTAATGAAGAGAATTTACGTAAATTTATTAAAATATATTTCCTGAATGATTATGAAGCAATTAGAAGTGGAAATATTCCAATAATTCAACAATCAACATGTAAAGAAATTGTAGGAAAAAATTTTAAAGAAGAAGTTATTTTAAAGAATAAAAATATTCTTATATTATTTTATGATTCTAGTAGTATAAAAAAAACAAAAAATAATGAAGTTACAATGTTTAATAAATTAGCCGATTTTTTTAAAAATTATACAGATTTTGAATTTGCTATTATGGATATGTTTAGTAATGAAGTTAAAAGTGTTGAGATTGATTCAATTCCTTCAATTTATTTATATTTTGCAAAAGATAAAAAAAAACCTTTTAAATATAAAGGAATAATGCTTTATCAATCTTTAGAAAAATGGATTATGAATTTAATTAAAATAAATAATTAAATATTTTAAAAAAAATATAAAATGTAATTTTTTTTATTATTAAAATAATACAAAAAAATAAAACTATATTTTAACTTATATATTAATAGAATTACTTACTATATAATAATTTAAAAATTTTGTTTTCAGTTATTTATTTAAGATATTTTTTCTAATTCCTTTTTAACGTATTTTAACTTTATATCATAACCTATAAATTGATTAAAAATATTTTTAAATTTAGAAACATTATCACCAGATAAATGTTCCTTAATATATTCATTTAATTTATTTTTTAATTCAACATCAATTTCAGATTTTTCTGCTTCTTGACAAATTTCTAAAATTTTTTGACAATTTATTTGTTTATCATAAGCCCAAAATTCTTTATAAAACAAATCATAATTTTCTTTAAATTTATTATATAATAAATTTAATTGTTTTCTTTTTTCTTCATTTATTGTTTGATTTTCTTTATTTGGTAAAACTGAAACAACTTCTTCTTCTTCATTATTACTATCACTTTCTTCATTATTTAAATTTTTAAGTTTATTTAAATCATTATTTTTTTTTTTAATTGAATCTTCTTCAATAAAAGAAATTTCATTTGGAGAATTTAAATTTTTTTCTTTTTCTGATTCTATAATAAAACTAACTTCTTCTTCATTTTTATTTGAATATAATGGAATATATTCTATTTTTTCTTCTTCATCATTTAAAGTTTCATTATTATTTCTTTTTATTAATTTATTTGTTTTTTCTAATTCTTTATTTAATCCTGAAATAAAATCGTTTATTAAATTATTTGGATTTTTATTTTGTAATTTTAATTTAAAATCTTTATTTTCAAAATTTAAATCACTTATATTTGAATCATTACTTATACTTTTATCATGGGATTTATTTATAAATTTTTTTAAATTTCTCTCTTTACTTTTACTTCTACTTTTATTTTCTTCAGCACTTTTGTTCATTTTATTTTCCTCATTTTTGTTTATTTCTTTCTCTGTTTTATTATTTTTATTTAAGATTGTATTTCTTCTAATTGGGTTTTCATTTACTTTTATTAATTGATTTATTTCTCCTTGATTATTGTTTTTTAAAGAATTATCAATCATTGTTTTCTTATTAATTTTTATATTCTTTTGAATTTTTTCAGAATCATCATTTTCATTTACAATTTTATTTAAAATTAAATCTAAATTATTTACTTTAGATGAATTTCCTTTATGCACAATATTCTTTTTAATAGAATTAATATTATTATAATTAGAATTATTATAATTATTATGATTACTGTTATTATGATTAATATTATTATTGCTATTATAATTACTATTACTTTTTTTATTATTATTATGATTCATATTATTATCTGATAATTTTTTTGATTTTGTTCTAGAAGTATTTATCCTAATTTTTGTATTTGGATTTGCAGTTTGAGGAGTTGTAATTTTATTAATATTATTATTTACATGTTTCATATCTAATATTTTATTATTATTAATTTGAACAAATGAATTTTTTCTTTTTTCTTCGATTTTTTCTTGATTTTTATTAACATATCTAAGATTATTATTTGATTGATAATGTTTTTTAATTATTTCAGATTGTCTTGCTTTATTATTATTATTTTTAATTTCATTATTTTCTTTTTCATGACTTAAATTATTAGAAAAATAAATTTTATCTAAAGAAGGAGTTTTTTTTCTTTCTCTCTTAACTTCTTTCTGAATTTTATTTTTTTTAATTTGTTCATTCATAATATTTTTACTCATTTCTTCAGAATGATTAATAATTGAATTTACATTTGTAATATTAGATTTAAAATTGTTATTAAGATTATTTTCACTTTTATACATAGCATTATTTTTATTTTTAACACTTAGAATTTTATTAGAATTTTTTTGTTCAGGTTTAATATAAGTAATTTTTTTGATTTTTTTAGATTTAGAATTCCTTTCATTAAGTTTTTGACTTCCATACAAACTTAAAATAATAATTAAATCGTCATATAAATTTAATTTCTTACATTTTTCAACAAAAGTACTATTTTCAATAAGCTCTTTCATAGAAGGTCTATGAATATAATTTTTTTCTAAAAGTAAATCGACCAATTTTTTTAATTCTTTAGAATATTTTAAATGATTAGAAATAGGTTCATAATGTCCATTAGTAATTTTAAAGAAAAGAGCAGCTTGATTATTAGCACTATAAGGTTTTTTAAAAGTAATTAATTCATATAATATACACCCTAAAGCCCATACATCACTTTTTTCATTATATGGTTTTTCTTCACACATTTCAGGACTTAAATAATATGGTGTTCCTATAAATGTATGTGCATGAATTGTATTTTGTAATATTTTTGCAACTCCTAAATCTCCTATTTTAATATGTAAATCTTTTGTTAAAAATATATTTAATGTTTTTAAATCTCTATGTAATATTTTGTGATAATGCATATATGATAATCCTAGAGACATTTCTATAAAAAATTTCCATATTTGTGTCTCAGGTAATATTTTATTCTTTTGTTTATTATCATTTATAAAAGAAGATAAATCCCCATTTTCACAATATTCCATTACTATATTTAAAGTTTTATTTTCTTCAAATGAATCATAGTATTTTATTATATATTTACAATCAAGTTGTTTTAAAATTATTGCTTCATTTTTTGCTTCTTCTATATTTTCTTTATTTTCATTTGTATAAAATGGAATTTGTTTTATAACAAATATTTTTTTTTTATCATTTTTTTTCTGAGCTTTAAATACCATTCCATAAGAACCTATTCCTATTCTTTCTTTTAATTCATATTGAGAAATTAACATGAAATATAAATTTAAGTTTAATTATTAAAAATTAAATTTTAAATTAATAGTTTCTATTTATAAAAGTTACTTTGATTCATATAAAAATAATAAATTATTTTGTTTCTTTTTATAATTATTATTAATTAAATTGATTGATTATACATTTTTTTTCATTTTCAAATCTAAAACTTTGAAAAAAAAAAATTTATAATTTTTTAAAAATAAAATGTCAGATAACGAAGAAAATATAATATCAGAACCAACAATATCTTATTCCTATACATCTTCAAATAATTTTAATTCAGGAAGTTTAAAAAAAGATTTAAAAAAATCTCATAATTTATCATTTACTCCTTTATGGAAAAGTGATATTAAAAAATCATTTTCTGAATATGAAATACAAAATCAAGAAAATCATAAATTTAGAAAATCTGCTTTTTTTTCTCATAGAAATGAAAATACTAATCAATCTCTTTTTAGAGTAAGTACAACTTCAGAATTAATAAGAATAAATCCTGATTTAAGAGAGACAAAAATATTGTCAAAAAAAGAAAGTGATAATAATATTATTTATATTAATAATACTGATGAAAAAAAAAAAAGTGATTTAACAAAAAGATATGATGAATTAATTGAAAAATTAAAAAGAAGTCCTCCTCATCTCAGACAATGTAATACAAATGACAATTCTAATGTTAATGAATTTAATGTGAATGATGATGATAATATAAATAAAAATAATACTTTTAGACAAAGAAATATAAAAGATGATTTTTCAGTCGCCCAAAAAAGATTTTCTAGTCCTTTATTATTTCAAAATAGTAAAGATAATAGAAGATTTTCAGTTCAATATAATCTCTTGTTATTTAATGAAGAAAAAGTAAAAAATTTCACCAACACAGAAGACATAAGTGATTTCTATGAATACACTGAAAGATGTATGGAAATGATTTTAGATTTAGATGAATCTAAACAATATAAAATCAATGAAAAAGTAAATTTACATTTTCCAAAAGATGAAAAAAAAAAAATAGCATTATTTGATTTAGATGAAACTTTAGCACATTGTGTAGGAGAAATAAAAGAAAATAATATTGATATAAAGCCATATAAACATATAGTAAATGTAACATTACCATCAAGAAAAAAAACTAAAATAGGAATAAATATACGACCAAATTGGAAAGAAACAATGGAGTTTATAAAAGATAAATATCATATTGTAATTTATACTGCAAGTCATCAATCATATGCTGATGCAGTTTTAAATTATATGGATCCTAAAAAAAAATATACAAAATATAGATTATATCGAAATAATTGTGTTCAAGCAAATGTAAATGGAAAAAAATTTTATATAAAAGATTTAAGTATATTTGATAAATATTATAATTTAAAAAATATTGTTATTGTAGATAATTCAGTTTTAAGTTTTGCTTATCATTTAAATAATGGAATTCCAATTGTTCCTTATTATGATTCAGAAGAAGATTCAGAATTACAAATTTTAGGTTTTTACTTACTTTCAATATATGATTATGATGATTTAAGAGAAGCAAATAAAATTCATATTAGAATAAGTTATTATTTAGAAAAAGCTAGAAAAGATAGAGAAGAAGAAGAATATGAAGATGATATTGATACTATTTCTGAAGAAGAAGAAAATATTCAAAGAAATGATGATAATACAGATGATGATAATAAAAGTTATACTCCTGATAAAAAAAATAATAATAATGAACAGAGAGAAAATAGCGTTAAGAAACATGAAAGTAAAAAAGTATATAATAAGAAAAAATTCGATAGAAGTCAAACTATTAATATAAATTTAAAGAATAAAAAAAATAATTTACAATTAAGTCCTGAAAAACCAAGAAGAAAAAATTCAGGTTTGAATATTGTTAATATTTGGAAAGGAATAAGAAGACAAATGTCTTTTTTTGGATGATTCCACAAATTTTTTAAATATATATGAATAAAAAATTTTTATATATATTTCACACAAATTAATTTATGATATAAATTTTTTTGTTAAATTACAATTAGTTAGCTTTAAATTAAAGACATTATAAACATTTCTTGAATGAAATTAATTAATTATATAATTATTGATAATTAATATATTAAATTTGAATATAATTAAAAATTTTTTTATTTATTATCTAAAAATGAAAGTTCCTTTAGATTTACTTTTAAGATTAGTTGAAAAAATGATGATTGATTTAAATTTAGAAGATATAGCTAAAAAAATTAATAAACATTTTGAAACTCCTGAAGAAGATTATAATGATATTCTTTCTGATGTTTCTTTAAAGGAAATGATAATGGAATATATAAATAATAATAAATCTTTAAAGAAAAAAATAAAAGAAAAAATAAAAAAATTAACAGAAGAATCAGAAGATGAAGAAAAAGAAGAAACAAAAAGAAAAAAAAGAAAAAATTCAAAAATATCAAATAATGAAGAAGAAGAAGAAAAAAGAAATAAAACATCAGTAAAAAAAAAGAAAAGAAAAAATTCAAAAGTATCAAATAATGAAGAATTAAATGAAGAAGAAGAAGAAAGAACATTTAAAAATAAAAAGAGAAAAAATTCAAATACTTTATCAGAAGAAAAAGTAAAAAAAAAAAGAAAAAAAACAGAAGAAAGTATTGATTTAGAAAAAGAAGTAAAATTTATTCCAAAACCAAAAGGAGATTCAAATCCAGAAAGAAAGCCTTTTAAAAGAATAGATGATACAATTAAAAATAATAAATTAAAAGATAATTCATATGAAGCATATATGAAAAATACAGGAGATAATTTTGGTAAAGCTGCTAATGATAAATTAATTATTACAAGAGGAAAAGATTTTAGAAAAGAAAAAAATAAATTTAAAAATAAAACATTTCATGGAGGATTTACTATTTCTCAAGGCATTAGATCTACTAAATTATATAATGATTCTGATTCTGATAATGAATAAATAATAATATTAAAATATTATCTTTATTTTTATTTAACTTTTTTAATTCTTCCTTTAAATATATTTGAAATAAAAAAAAAATAAAAGAAAAAAATTTACATTTACCTTTTTTTAAAAAATTAAGAAATCACAATAAATAAAAAAAATATAATTGAAAATATTTATAATTAAATCAAGTATCTCCTTAGGTTTTTTTTTAATCTCCTTCACAATTATTTTCTCTTTCTTTTAATTCACTTCATAACCTTTTGAATCAATACAATATGATTTTTACCATTTTATATAAAAATATTTATACAAAAAAATTCAAAAATTTTTAAATAAATAATAAATGTCTTTTAAATTAAAAGGCGATTGTTCTTTTATTGATGAATTTCTTGATTTAACAGTAAATTTACCAAGAGAAATAGTTCGTTTATTGAAATTAATAAAAGAAGTAGATGAAAAATCTAATGATATAAATATATTATTGAAAGAAAGCAGAGAAAATTATCTTTCAACAATGAAAACAAATCAAATACCAAATAATGATTTGTTAAATAAAATAAAAGAATATAATTCAACAGCAATTTCACTTTGTGATTATAAACAAGAGTTAATAAAAGAAATTAATTATTTATTATTTCATTTTTATGGAGATAAATTAAATAAAGTAATAGAACAAGGAGAAAAAGAATGTAAAGAACTACAAATACGTCATTCAAATTCATCTCAAAATAATTTTTCATATACAAATTATTATGATAAATCAAATGAAGAATATTCATCAACACAAAATAAAAAAAAAATAAATTCTTATCAAAACTCAGATTTATATAGTAATGCTTCAAATATATCATCAAATAAAATTTTAGGTCATAAAAATAGAAGAAATCAAAAATTAAAATCAACAAAAAAAAACAATTTAAATAATAACTTAAATAATAATGTTGATTTAATAGAAACAGAAATAACTCAAAATTCCCAATTAATTAATAATATACAAGAACCATTATATTGTATATGTAAAAAGCAAAAAGATGTTAAAATGATATGTTGTGATAATCCTAAATGTAAAATTCAATGGTTTCATTGTGATTGTATGAATGTTTCTTCTTCTGATGAAGATAAAGAATGGTTTTGTTCTGACGAATGTAAAAAACAAATAAAAGAAGATAAAAAGAAAAAAAAAAAATCATTAAATAATTTAAAAAATTAAAATATAATTATTATTATTATATTAAATTTTTTTATTAAATTTAAATTATTTTTTTTAAAACAGAATTTTACTGAAATATCATAATATCTTATTCTAATGGGGATTGGGGATTGGGGATTGGGGATTGGGGATTGGGGATTG
>JAEEGK010004673.1_pt1 | contig 33443 bp, 20 predicted proteins | sample 8958771 | NCBI WGS metagenome assembly JAEEGK01 (sample SAMN16246547, study PRJNA631951) | gut metagenome | biome: gut microbiome; feature: rumen; material: SC-attached | host: Bos | place: Iran: Karaj | collected 2018-10 | reverse complement strand
TTTTAAATGTTCATTCATCATTTTTGCATATTCTTTTTCTTTTAATTCATCTTCATATTCTCTTTTAATTTTATCTTTAATTTGATTTTCTAATTCTTCTTTATTTCTCATTTTAATTTCATGGTCTTTAATTTTTTCTTCTTTTTGTTCAATTAAATATTGTTTCCTATTATAATCAGCTAAAGCAGCCCATTCATCACCTCCGCATTCTGAAAAATCAATTCTTCCATTTGGATAACATTCATCATAATATTTATTATTTAATTTCTGATTATATGCTGCTTCTTCTGCTTCTAATTCTGCTAATTCTTCATCTGGATTTTTATATTTCTTTTTCTTTTTATTTTTTAAACTTGTTTCTATATTTTTATTTTCATTTTCATTATTAATATTTTGAGGTATTGTATTATTTGGATATATTGATTCCTCGTTTTGGAAATTTATTTTATTATTGTTTTCATAATTTAAATTTTGATTTAAAGTGTTTTTCAAATTTGATTGTGATTTATATTGTAATAGAAGTTTATGAATTTTTGAATCTAATTTTTTCAAATCTGAATCATTTAATTTTTCATTTTGGAGAAATTTTGTTATTTCAGGTTCTAAAAAAAGTTCTGGATTTTTTATTCCATATTTTTGCATAAATTTTGTTATTAATAAGCCTTTTAATTTTTCTCTTTTTTGAAGATTTATTAATCTTTCTCTTGGATTTGCTTCTTTCAATTTTTGAGAATTTGTAGCTCTCATTCTTTGAGCATTTGCACTTTTTGTTGCTCTATAAGAATTATAGAACATCTTTTAATTTATATTATTTTAAGATTTTATTTTATATTTTTTATAAAATGAAAAAAAATTTTTTAAATTAATTATTATTTTTTAAAATAGAATATACTTTATAAGTTTATATATATATATTTTGCAACTATTTTTATTCAAAAAAATCATATTTTATAAAAACTGTTTTTTTTATTTTTTACAATTATCTACATTAAGTAAAACTTGAATTCTTCCTTTATCAGTAGCATTAATAATAATGCTAATTATGAAAAAATTACAAGTTAACTTAAAAATTTTTTTCAAATATTTTGCCATACAATTTTCATTAACAAAAATAGAACATTCACAAATATCTTGAGAAAAAGGTTTGAAAAATTCATAATGATAATTTTTCTTATTTTTATCTTCTAAATTATTTCTATTCCAAATATAACAAAACCCATTTTCACTTCCAGAAATAATTAAATCATAATTAAAATTTGAAGAAGCTCTAATCATCTTATTTTCATTAACTAAACCTTTATATTTATAAATTAATTTTCCATGAGGCATTGTAACATATCTAATTCTAGAATCACAAGTAGAGATTAAAGCAGAATTTCTATTAATAAATTCTATATTAGTAACTTTTTTACCTAAAGAATTCTTCCCTAATTTATTTTTAACTGAAAAAGAACAATTATAAGAAATTTTAGGAGAAATATCATAAATTCTAATTTTTCCATTATGAGTTCCAATTGCAATTGAATCTCCAGAAGGAAAAAAATTTACACAAGTAACTTTTTCTTCAATGTTAAAATAATCATATTTACAATTTTCATTTATATTAAATATTCTAATAAAATGATCTAAAGAACCTGAAATAAAAATATTTTCATTAAAAGGATGAAAAGAAATTGAAGTTACCATATCATTATGTTTAAATTTTTTTATTATATTATTTTTTTTTTCTTTTATATTCCATAATATTACATAATTATCTAATGAAGCACTTAATAAATAAGAAAAATTTAAAGGAGAAAAACTTAAATCTATTATATCATTTGTATGTTCATTTAAAATTAGTTTTGGTTTTTCATTTAAAAAATTTAAATATGATAAAATTTCTTTTTCATTATATGATGACTCAAAATTTTCATATTCATAATTCATTATTTCAAATAATTTAATTATTCCTTTTTTATTTCCAGTTGCTAAAAATTTATTATCATAACTAAATTTAATTACTCTAATTGGACAATCATCAATAAAAAAATTTTGAAGTTCAATTAAATTTTTAAAATGTCTGTTTTCTGTTTTAGATATATTCTTTATTTTAACTGGAATTAAACGTAATTTGGTTTTTAAAAAGTTTAAATTAATATCTGATTCTCTTAAATGAAACTCAACAGAATTTATTTTTAAAGAAGAACATATAGTAAGACTATTTGAAGAATAACCTTTATTTCTTTGAGATATAGAAATTAAATCATGATATTTATAATTATTTATTTTAACAGAATTTTCTTTTTCTTTTTTTCTATTTATTTTTTTTTTAATTGATTCGTTTATATCAAATTTAAAATATTCTTTTTCAAAATTTTCATAAACTGAACCATCAAAATTAGAATTTGTGCAAGAATGCTTATTTCTCGAAGTAAAATTTGTTAAAACTTCATTACTTTTTTTAGTATAATCCTCATTGTTTTTAAATAATATTTTATCCCCTATTTCTCTACTTGATTCCTTTAATTCTAAAGAATTTTCATATGGGTCTTCATATATACTTTCTTCTTTTTCTTCTTTATTATTCATTTTGAGATTTTTTTTTTTATTTATAATCATTTGCTCTTATTAAAAATAAAAATATATTTTTTATTTTATTTTTTTTAGACATTTTTAGTTAAATTTAACTTCATTCAAATTTATTAACAATTATTTAATTAAATTTTTTTTTTTAACTAGAAATGTAAAATTTTTTTTATTTAATATTATACTTTTTATGTATAATTAAAATAAATTTTAATCAATCAAAATATTATTAATTATAATATTACAAATTACTAAAACTAAATTTAGAAGCTTTTTCTTTATCTGAAGTAAGAGAAATATAAAATGAATATTTATCTCTAATTCTATATTTATCAATATATAAAAAATAATCAGTTAAAGAATCTTGAATTAAAAATAAATTATTTTCACAAATATAAAATTTAAAAAGAGAATTATTTTTGTTATTTAAAACTAAATGTAATTTATTATTTTTTTCTTCTTGAACATTTATTTTCCAATTTTTCATTTCATATTCATTTTCATAATATTGTATAGAATATAAACCTAATAAGTTTCTTTTAATTATCCAATTTTGACCTTCATAATTTTTTTTAACAGCAGAAATTAAAGTATAATTATCATTTATTTGTTCTTTGAAATAATATCTTTGACAAGTTAAAAAATATTTATCATTATTTTCATCATGAATAATTATTTTATTAACACCATTCAATTTTTTTAAATAATATATTTTTTTTTCATTATCTTCACTTTCATTATTTTCACTTTCACATTCACTACTTAAATTATTATTATTTTCAATTAAATTTCCATTTTCAATGTCTTCAATATTTACCATTTGATGAAATTGAAATATAATATGATGATTTCTATGAGTATTAAAATTTATATGTAGAAATTGATTTAAATGATTAAAAGGAGAACCATTATGAAAATTATGTATTGAATGATATAAATTTCCAAATAAAGGTCTTCTTATCATATTTTTTTTTAAATATTTTATTATTTATCCAATTAAATCAATTATCTAATAAATAAAAATGATGAAGAGAAGATATGAGATAATAATTTCCCTACAAAATTATTATCAAACTAAATGATTAACTTAGCCAGGTCTGAGAAAAAAAATTTAAAATAAAAAAATAAAGGTGTTTAAAAAAAAAAATTAAACATTAACATAATCTTCAAAATTAATATTAACATTATTAACAGCTCTCGGAGCATTAAAATTATTATTAGTATAATTTCCATTTTTATTCCCAAAATGAATTTTAGGTAATTTTAAGCTTCTACTATTAAAAATATTATTATTTAAATAATTATTAATAATATCAGCATTTTTACTAAGCATCACATCTTCAGGAGAAGGACTATCAAAATCTTTAATTCTATAATTACCATTAATAATTCCTCCATCAATATTAACACTATCTCTTTTTTTAAAATTTTCTACTTTTGGAACTTGAAAATGTTCATAAGCAATTCCTTTTCTTTTTGCCCAATTCATTTTCATTAAATCAAATTTTATTGAAGCCCACTTATTATTTCCTCTCATTTGTTTTTCTTTAAAATCTGGATCATTAAATATTGGAAATTTATTTAATTTATAATTTTCAATATCATCGTTTTGAGTATAATAATTTTTCATTTGGTTGTTATATGCATTATCCTTTAATGTTTGACTACGATATTTCTTATATATATTCTTGTTATTATTTATCTTTGTTTTTACTTCTTTATTTTTTTTCTTTTCTTTCTCAGGATTGTAACTTAACATTTTTTTAAAAGCTGAAATGTTGTTTGTTTTTATAAATTTTTCTAAAAGTCTATTACGTTTTTTATCTGAATCTTCATTTGACATTTATTATAATAATTTTTACTTTTATATTTTTTTTAAATTATTTTTCAAAGTTTAAATAAAAAAATAAAGTTTTTACTTATTTAAATAATATTTTTTATAAATCCCAAACTCCAATCATCATTTTTTCAAAGTCATAATCTTTTTCATAATCAAAAGAAATAAATTTATAAAAAGAAATAAAATTTTCAAAAGTAACAATTCCTTCTTTATTATTATTTAAAAGATAAAAATGATATTGATAATAATCTAAAAACTCTGCTAAAATTTCTTGATAACTTTTAATATTATTGATATAATCAGGATGTCCTTTTGGATTAAAATATTTTTTTATATCTTCTTGTTTAATATAAGAAAGATTTTTTCCAAATAATAATTTATGAAAAGCTAAATTAATAAATTTTAATCTTCTTTCATTTAAATTTCCAATAATATCATTTAAAAAAATTTCATAATCTATATAACCTGAATTATTAGTATGATTATATAAATTATATATATTATTTATTTCATTTTGAGTTAAATCAAATCTATTTTCTTTAAATATTAATCTAAAATCATTATATGATATTTGTTTAATATTTCTATTATCAGCGAGTAAAAAATTTCTTCTTAAAGAAATTAAACCTCTTGAACCTCTTTTTCTTAAAATATTTCTTAATTTATCTAAAGGATTATTTATTTCTTCTTTATTATTATTATTTATATTATTTTCACTTTTTAATCTTTTATTATTTGAATTAATATTTCTTAATTTATTTAAATTACTATTTTCATAATTATTATAATGATTTTTATCATAAATATTAATAATATTATTATTTTTTCCTTGGTAAATTTTACCATAATAAATGTTATTTTTCATAAAACAATCAATTACAATTTTTTCAAAATCTTTATCATTTTCAATAAATAAAGAAATATTTTCATAATATTCAATAAATTCATTAATATTAATAAGTAATTGGTCTTTATCATTAAAAGAAGAAATTTTATGAAGCATATTATTCATTCTTTTCTCAAAATAATATTTATGTAAAATATTAAAAGTTTCACAAAATTCATCATAAACTAAATCTTCATTTAAAATTTTTTGAAGAACAAAAGGATGGTTTTTAGCATTATAAATTTTAAATAAATTAGATAATTTAATTCTTCCGTTAAAATTTTTTAAAAGTTTATAATAAACTTCTTCAACAATAATTTTCCTTTTTTCATTTAATTCTCCTCTAATATTTTTTAATAAATTTTCATAATTAATAGTATTATATTCATTAAATAAATTTTGAATATCATTAACATTTAAACCTAATTTTAATTTTTTATTTAAAGAAATCATATCATAATAATTAATAGTATTTAAATTTTTAAAATGAAAAGTATATAAGCTGAAAATTCCTTTAATTCCTTTTTTTAAAATAGTTAACTTAATTTTTTGAACAAATTTTTCAAAAGGATTAAAAGTTAAATTAGAAGGAATATTATTTCTTTTTCTTTTTAAAATTTGTGAATTTGATCTTCCTAAACTTTTATTATTATATAAAATACTAATAAATTCCCAATAATTTAATTTATTATCAATTCCAATTGGATATGAATAAAATATTTTTTCATATTCTTTTTCTGAAAAATTTGAAATTCCAATTCTTATCATTGTATTTATAAAATTTTGAAATGAACATAAATTATTTTTATTTATATCATAATATCTAAAATATTTTAATAATGTTTCTCCCTCTCTATTAAAGGAATTTGTTTTTAAATATATTTTTGATTTTAATTCATTTTCAAATAGTTCTTTTATGTTCTTTCTGCTCATTTTTTTTATATATTTTTTTATTGTTTTTTTTAGAATAATTTTCTTTTTTAATTAATAATAATATTTAAGTTAAATGTGAAAATAAATATTATTTATATAAGTAATTAATAATCTCTTTTATCATGGCAATAAATTATTTTTTTATTTTTTGGAATTTGGAAAAATGATTTTATTTTTTTCCTTATTTTTTCCTTATTCATTTCATTATAAGGTTTTTTTGAAAAAATAAAACCAATATTAAATAATTTATTTTGAACTTCATTATGTAAATCAATTAAAACATTATTATTACTTTCATCAGAAGAATTTGAAATTTGAATACAAATAAATTTGGTTTTATCTTTATAATATATTAAATTATGTAATTCTTTTAATTTTATTTCATCTAAAATTTCAATTGAAGATAATAAAATTTTTTCTTGTAAATTTTTAGGAGAATATAAAATAAAAGTTTTAATACTTTTTTCAATTAAATCATAAGAAGTAATTGTCATATTTAAACTAATTTTAATAGAAATTAAATTTGATTTAGAAATAAAATTATCACTTGAATAAAATTGAATAAAAGATTCAAAAGATTTAAAATCTAAATCTCCTAAAAATAAATATTTTAAATTAAAAGAGATTAAATTAGATAAATTTAAAATATTATAAAATTGAAATTGAATAGTTAATTCTTCTAAAATATTATTATTAGTTAAAATAGTTTCATTAAATAAATCAATTAAATGAGGATAAATAGTAGAATTTAGATTTAATAAAGGACAAATTATTTTAAAAATTTTAATTGAATTATTACAAAGAGATAACCAAGTAAAAAAATTAAAAACACTTATTGTTAAAATATTAATATAAAAAGGATTAGTTATTATAATTGTTGGAGTATCTAAAAAAATACATAATTCTTTTAAATTTGTTTTTGTTTGAATAATATAAAAAAAATGATAAAAATTCTCTTCAAATTCTTTATTAAATTTTCTTCCTATTAAAAAATAATCAATATCATTATATTCGAAATTTTTAAATAAATTATTTGTTAAAAATTTCTGTTGTTCTTCAAATAAATTTCTTAAACTTAATTTTCTAGAAGCATATAATTTAATTAAATTAATAGGAGAATAATTCTCTTCTGGAGTAAAAAAACTAATATCAATTTTTTCTAAATTTCTATTTCTTTGAATTATTGATAATATTTTTTCAAAAGAAATTGAATCAATAGAATTAAAATCAATAGTTAATTCTTTTAATTCATATAATTTATATAAAAAAATTAAAAAACTAAAATTTTGAATATCAGAATTTTTCTTTTTAAGTAAAGTTTCAATTTCATAAGAAAAAGAATCATTAAAGCTTAATTTTAATTTATCAATTTTTTTAATCTTAGAAATGTAATGAGAAAAGAAAACAATATTTTCAAAAGGATGCATATTCTTAACCACAAAATCTTCTAAAACATTTTTAGCATTTAAAGTATTATTCTTATTTTGATAATTTAAATCTTTTTTAATTTGAGTTGAATTTCGAGAAGAATTATCATTTTCTATTTCAAAAGAATTAGTATTATCATAAGTAGAACCTTTAAAAGAATCATTAATATTATCAAAAGAAATAAAAGCTGATTTCTGATTAAAAGTCTCATTCATCAAATTTTTATTATGTTCAAAAGGAGAATAACTTTTATTTAATAAAGATATATAACCAAAAGGTAAAAAAGAATCATTTCTTTTATATTTATTATCATAATTTGTTGATTTTAATAGAATTTCTTTATTATTTAATATTTGAGATATTCTCATATCATATATTTGATTTAAACCTTTTTGAATATCTTCATCTATAAAATTAAATTCTATTTCATTTAATTTTGGAAATAACCAATTTATATTTAAACAAATTAATACATTTTCTAATTTTCTTTTATGATCTGTTCCTTCTAAATTTATTATAAATTTTGTTATATCTTTAAATTTACATAATAATATTATTAATTCTATTGGAAGAGAAAATTTTGGTTTTTTTTCTGAGGTTACTGTAGGATATAAATATTTTCCATTTTGAATTTTATAAGTTGAAAATGTTTTATTCATAAATGATATTGAATTATTTCTATAATAATTGTTATTACTATAATATTGTTCGACATATACTTTTTCAATATCAACTTCTTTAATTTTACTTTCTAAGTCATTTATTTTTTTAATTTTATAATTTTTGAATTGAGAAAAACAACAACATAATATTTTAGTAAGGTCAGAATTATTTTTTTTATTAACAATAAATTCTTTTTGATTTGGATTAGATAATAATTTATTTATAATTTCATTAAAACTTTCATTTTTAAAATTTATTTGATAATCTTTTATATAAACTTTCATAATTTCATTGCTAATTGAAATTGAATCTTTATCAAATTTTGGAATTCTTGTTGAAATATATTTATTTATTTCATTTCCAATTTTTTCATTTTGTAATTCAAATAACATTGAATATATTTTTTCCATATTTTGCTTTTTGTCTTCTTCTGTTAAAAATTTTAACTCATTTTTACCTGAAATTTTGAAAAAAGTTATATTTGTCATTTAAATATTTTTTTAATAAAATTTTAAATGAGTAATAAAAATAATACTCGAAAAACATTTATTATATATAAATTTTTAATAAAAAAATATGGAAAATCAAATAATTATAAAATTACTAAATGATAAAACATTATTTAAAGGTTATATTTTTATTTTTTTTTGTATAATTTTTATTTAATTATAAAAGATATTTCTCTTCCAAACACTATTTTTTTAATTTAAAATCACTAATAAACAATCTGTTTACATTTATTTATTCTTTAATTACTGTAAAAAAATAAAGTAATAAAATTGATAATTAAATGAATAATAAAAAAAGTTTTTTAATTGAATTTTTAAAAATCAATATAAGTGAACATTGATTAACTAAAATTTTTAAAAATAACCAAATATTAAAAATATATAAAATAAATATTATTTATAATTTTCATTTCAAAAAAAAATAAAAGATTATTTAAAAAACTCCTTATCAAAATTAATTAATTCTTTTTCATCATGAACTTTTTCACTAGTATTTTTAATAATATCTTTAAAAATATCATTAACATCTTTTAATTCCTTAATTTTATTTTGTAATTTTTCAATTTTATCACAAATCAAAACATTATAATTTTTAAAAACACTAACAGCTTTTCTAATATTATTTTCATTAAAAACCATTTTATTTTTATTATATTTAAAAGTTGCATTATCACTATCATTGATTTCATAAATTAAAGAAGGAATTTTCATATTTAAATATTGATTTGATGTTTTTTTAATACTTTCATTTATTATTTCTATGCATTCTTCAAATAATTTCTTTAATTTAATATTTTCTTCATAATATTTATTTATACCATTTTCTTCTTCTAAATATAATTTATTTTTTTCATTTGAAAATAATATATTTATTAATTCTATTATATCATTTCCATTTGTTTTTAGATTTAAATTTTTTATTTTTGAATGTACTTTTTTATTTATATTTAACAACTCTTCATTTAATTTTTTTATTTGATTATTTAATTTGTTTTTATCTTCTAATAATATTTTATTTGTTGATTCTAATTTATTTATTTTTTCATTTTGAATTTTTATTAAATTTTCATATTCTATTAATTTTTTTAAAGAAAATACATTTATTATTGAATTTGTTTTTTTTTCTTTTTTACTTGAATTACTTTTATCTAATTTTCTTTTAATTAATTCTTTTTCATATTTTATTTCTATTGAAGTATTAGTATTTAATCTTTCATTTTTTACATCATTATCAACAATAATAATATTATTATTATTTGTTTTTTTTAATATTAAATCAAGAAAACTTTTAATTTTTTTTTTTAAAATTTCGAAATTTTTTTTTAATTCATTAACATTATTTTTTTTCTCAATAATTGATTTTTGTAAATCATTCATTAATTGAAAAAATTCATCAATTTTTTGAGCGAATATAATAATAAAATTATTACTTAAAAAATCAATATCTTCAGAATTTTTAGAAAAACTAAATTGACTATTAAAACTATTTTTTAAATTTAAAATTTCTTTTTCTAAACTTTTACTATTTCTACCTAAATCTTTATTAAAAAAAGAATATTCATTAATATTAAATTTTTTAGAATCAACATTAATTAAAGTAGAATAATTTGTTAAACTTGGATTAGTATTTAAATATTCTTTTTCTAAAGAAGCATTTGAAAAATCATTATTATTTGTTTTTATATTTGTACAAGAATTATTTAATTTTCCAATTAAAGATAAAAACCTTTTATTTTTTCCTAAATTCTTTTTTGTTTTCATTAATCCTGAATAATGATTAAATGATAATGAAGGTTTTAAAATTACTTTATTTTTATTTTTTTTTTCATTTTGATATAATAAATTTAAATCCTTATTATTCTTATTTAAACTTTTATTAATTAAATCATTTAATCTTTCAAATCCTATATTTAATTTATTTAATGCATTTTTTCTACTTAAATCTATTATTTTAAACTGATTTTTTGTGAAATTTAATATATTTTCTAATTTTTTACTTATAATTTCTTTTAATTTATTTTGATTATAATTTTTATTTATATTACTAAATATTTCTTCTTGATAAGTATTTAATAAAGTAATTAAACTATTTGTTAAATTTTTTGGAATATTAAAATTATTAAGTTCTAAGTTTATATTATCTTCAATTTCTTTTCTTAATTTAATAAATTCTTTATAAAAATCTGGATTATCATTTAATATAATATCACTTGAATTAGTATTATAATAATTAGTTATTTTAATTGGATTATTAATGTTATCTTTTTTATTCATTGATTTATTTATCGAAGATTGTTTTTCATTATTTGAATTTTTAGATGTATTTAATATTTTCATTTTTAAATTAATTTATGTGAAAAATAATAATTCAAAAAAAAATTTAAATATATTACAAGAGTCTTGTTTAAATAATGATTAAAATAAAATAAAATAAATAAAAATAATATTTCACAAGTTTATTTTCACTTTAATTATTTCTCCCTCCACAACATCCTTTTTTTTTTTTTTCAAGACTTTTTAAACTCATAGAATTTTTTCTATTTTCCTCATATTCTTCATTTTCTTTAATTTTTAAAATTTCTTCTTTATTTTCTCCTTTTTCTAAAATTTTTTTTTTTTCTTCTTCTCTTTTATCATAACATTCACATAAATCATAAAAGACTGAATTAATACTATCATAATCAAGAGCAGAAGTTTCAAAAAAAAGAGAATTATTACAATAATTTTTAGCAAAATCTTTTCCTTCATTAATAGTAACTTGCCTTAATTCAAATAAATCACTTTTATTAGCAACAATTCCAAAAATAACATCAAAATTTGTATTAATTTCATTAGTTGTATTATACCAATATTTTAATTGTACAAAAGTTTCTTTATTAGTTGTGTCATAAACTAAAATTGCAATTTTTGTATTTTTCATAAATATTTTATTTACTGCTCTAAATTTTTCTTGTCCTGCGGTATCCCATATTTCACATTTTATTATTTTATCATTTTCTAACTTTATTTCCTTTTCCCATTTATCACAAGATGTTGTTGATTTTATTTCATCAGGGGAAAACTTTTTATATAAATATTGAGTTATTATACTTGTTTTACCTACTGAACTTTCTCCTACTAATATTATTTTTACTTTATCCATTTTATTTTTTTATCAAATTAAATCAAAAAAAAATATTAATGAATAGAATTAAAATTATTTTAGCAGGAGAATCATTAGTAGGAAAAACAAGTTTAATAAAGCAATATACTCAAAAAGAATTTTTAGAAGATAATGTAATAACAACTTCAGCAGATAAAACAACAAAAACAATAGAAACTAAAAATAATACACAATATACTTTAGAAATTTGGGATACAGCAGGAAATAAAGCATATAAAGCAACAAATAAAATATTTATGAGAAATACTCAAATTGCTATTTTAGTTTATGATATCACAAAGAAAGAAAGTTTTGATGAATTAGAAAATTCATATAATCAAATATTAAATTCAAATAACAATAATAATATTGTTTTTGCTGTTGCTGGAAATAAAAGTGATTTATATGAAGAACAAATTATTTTTCCTGAAAAAGGAATTCAATTTGCAAATAAAATTAATGCTATTTTTAAAGAAACTAGTGCAAAAGATTATGAAAGTGTAAATGAATTATTTGAAGATGTTATTGAAAAATATGACTTAATGATGATTGAAAATAAAAATAAAAATAATGGTGATGATGAAGAAAATAAAAGTGTTTCACTTAGCCAAACAAAAGTTAATGAAGAAAAAAAGTCATGTTGTTAAATTTTCTTTATTCTTTTTGATTAAAATATATTTTTTAACAGCACCCCGTTTTTTTGTTATCATTATCATTGTTTTTTTTGTTCTTTTCATCGTTTAAATTAATATTTTTTTCTTTTTCTTTTTCTTTTTCCTTTTCCTTTTCTTTTCTTTCTTTTTCATTTTTAGCTTTTAATTCTTTTTCTTTTTCTTTTTCTTCAACATATTTTTCAGAAGCTCCAATAAAAATTTTTTCAATACTTTCAAAATCCATTGCACTACTTTCAAAGAATAACATATTATTATCTTTAGCAAATTTTTTTCCTTCCTCTTCTTCAACATTTCTTTCTTCATATCTATCATTTTTATTTCCAACAACACAATAAAGTACTTTTTCTTTATTATTATCTTTAATTGTTTCATACCAATAATTTAAATTTTTAAAAGAATCTTTATCAGTTATATCATAAACTAAAATTGCAATTTGGGAATTTTTCATAAATATTGTATTTACTGATCTAAATCTTTCTTGTCCTGCGGTATCCCATATTTCTAATTTTAGTATTTTAGCCTTTATTGTTATTTCTTTTAAATATTTATCTGTTCCTATAGTTGTTAAATATGCTGAGTCAAATCTCTGATTTACATATTGATTTATTATACATGTTTTTCCTACTCCACTTTCTCCTGTTAATATTATTTTTATTTTCTCCATATTATTATAACTATTTTTTATGTTTTTTCTTTTTATATTTTTTGTTTTCAATAAATAATTTTTTTTTATATTCTCAATTTATTTAAATTTATTCTCTTTGAGTAAATATAATTTTTATATATAATTTAAACAAGAATATAATAAATAAAATAATATTTAAATTTTATAAAATCATTGAAGTTTAAATGAAAAATATTTATACAAAATATATTTTAACATTGAATTTTAAATAGAATTGAATTAATAAATAAGTTAATAAATATTGTTTATATTTATAATTATTAATTTAATAACAAAGATAAACTTTCAAATAGAGAAAAATCTAATTTTTTATCATTTTCAACATTTTCTATTGAATCTGTTTTACAATAATTATTATCTTGATTGTTGTCTAAATTTTTCACCTTTATTGTTTTATTTGATGAAAAATAATTTGTTTTACTGTTTTTGGGAATCATCATTATGAAATTCAATTTAAGAGGAGTAGATTTTTTATCTAAATCATTTAATTTCAAATGATTTATATTTTTATCACTAAAACAAGGTTTAATTAAATTTATTTTTTTACTTTCATCATCATCAAATAAAATATTTTTAGTAAAATTTTTAGCTTTTTCTGAAATATCATTAATATTATTATTTGATAATTTCCCTTTTTTATAATCAATATAATTTTCTTTTCCAAAATCATTATTAAAGAATAAATTATTAATAATAACATTATTATAATTATTATTAATATAATTATTTAAAAAAGGATGATTTAAAACTTCATTAATTTTAATTCTTTTATTAAAATCTTTTTCAAGCATTTTTTTAATTAAATCTTTACATTCAAGACTAACATTAACTTTAATTTCAATATTTTGATATTTAATATTATTAGAAATATTAATTCTTTGATCTCCATTTTTTTCTTCTGAATAAAAAGGAGAAAAACCATGTAACATTTCATATAATAAAACACCTAAAGACCAAATATCAATTGATTTTTCATAATTTTCATTATTAATTATTTCAGGAGCCATATATTCTAAAGTTCCACAAAAAGTATTTCTTGTTAATCTTTCTTTTAAAATTACACTCCAACCAAAATCACATAATTTACAATTATTATTTTCATCCAATAAAATATTTTCGGGTTTTATATCTCTGTGAATCACATCGTTTTTATGTAAAAAATATATTGATTTTGATATTTGAAAAAAATATTTTTGAGCTTCTTTTTCATTTAAACCATTTTTTCTTTTAAATAAATTATATAAATTACCATTTTTTGCATATTCCATTATTAAATAAATTGATGATTTATTTTCATAAATATTATATAATCTAATTATATTTGGATGAATTATTCTACTGTGAATTTCTATTTCATTATATATTAAATTTGAAGAATTTAAATATTTTTCATAAAAATTTTTATCCATTTCTTTAACTGAAAATAATCTATCTGAATTTATTTCTTTATATAAATATACTGTACTATATGTTCCTTTACATATTATTTGTTTTCCTTTGAAATTAACAGGAATTATCTTTGACATTGTTATTTCTTTATCAAAAAATGGTTTATCATAAAATATTTCTTTATCATTTGTTAAAACATTATTCATTTAAAAAAAAATAAATAATTTAAAAAAATACATTCTTTTTTATTTTAAGAACTTAAAATAATATTCAAAAATAAAATAAAATAATGGAAATTAAACTTCAATTTATAGAAACTTTTCCTTCAATAAAAGAAATAAAAGCATCTCAAAATGATATAATTTCTCTTTTATTATTATTTGAAAATTCAAAAGCAGGAATTCCAAATCTTGAAAAAAATATAATAAAACAAGAAATAACATTATTAACAATACAAAATTACAATCAAATCAATCCTCCTTTAATAAAAATAACAATACTTAAAAATTCATCAATAATTGGTTTTACTGATTTTTTTCCTTTTAATGATATAAAATGGATTAATATATCAAATATATTAAATAATTATCCTAATTTTAAAATCAATATTAAATGTTCTTTTAGAAATATAAAAAATAAAGGAAATAAAAATAAAATAAATTCTCCATTAAATAAATCAGAAAAAATTTCTTCTAATATTTCTTCTAAGAAAATAAAAAATTTAGTTTCTCCATTAAAAAGAAATAAAAAAGAAATTAAAAATTTTGAAATAATTGATACAAATAAATCAACAGAAAAAGAAGAAGAAGATTTAAATGTTTTTTTATCAAATTCAACAAAAAATTTAAAAGAAAAAAAAGTTTTTAAAACTCAAAATTATTATAATAATTATAGTCAAATAAATACAACAAGAAATAGATTTTCTATAAGAATGAAAACTCCTCCTTCATATAATATATTAAATAAAACTCCTTATGAAAAAACAAATAAACAAAATCTAAGTCAAAAAATAATAGAAATGAAAGAAATGGAAAAATATAAAAATTTTTTTAATTTAAAAGAAAAAAAAAATAAAATTTCAGAAGATGAAATAATTGATAAAAAGAAAATAATAAAAAAAGAAAAAGAAAATAATATAATAGATAATATAAATGAAATATATAAAAATTCTTCTTTTGAATTTAATACAAGTGAAGAAGAAAAAAGTATTTCTTTAGATTCAATTTCAAATGATTTTAATGATAAATCAAATAAAATTTTTAATTCTGTTCAAAATGATTTTTTAATTTTTTATACTGAAGAATATTTAAAATCAATTGATAAAGAAATGATTAATTTAGAAACTCAATTATTAATTGAAAAAATTTTTGACTTACAAAAAGCTTTTCATAAACAATTTAAAAATCTACATTTTATTTATTATAAATATAAAAATATTTATAATCATTTCACTGATAAATTTTATATATTATCTAAAAAATTTTATAAATTAAAATCTAAAAGTAAAAAAGTTGATTTTATTAAAATGAAAAGTGATATTTCTAATCCAAAAATAAAATATGATAATATTCCTTTATTATTTAATCAAGAAATCCAAATTTGGAAACAAATGATTTATAAACAAAATTTTTCTTATATTAAACAATCTAATAAAAATTTTCTTATTACTTTATTTATTTCTATTATTCTTTCACATAAAAATAAATTATCTGTTTTACAAAAAAAATATTTTAATGATTTTATTGAAAAATATCGTTCTAAAAAATTTAATAAAAGTGCTTTATTAAAAGAAGGAAAAATTAAATCAGAAAGAATTAATAATTTAAGTCAAATTTTATTATCTCCAAAAGAAAAAAGTATTTCTTATTTTGTTCCTCATACTCCTTCAAAAAATATAATAAAAAAAAATCTATTCCAAGAAAATATAATAAATAACAGTAATAAACAAATAAAGAGAACACTCTTTATAAAAAAATAAATAATAAAAATATAAATAACATATATAAAAACTAAAAAAATTTAAACAAAAATAATAAATGTTTCAAAAATTTTTCTTATTACTAATTCTTATAAGTTTCACTTTAGAAATAATAGAATATAATAACGGGAATGAAAGTGAAATATTTCAATGCAAAGAAGAAATAACTCAATCACCAATAGACATAAAATTTTATGAATTTAAAGAAGAAAAGGGCACAATAAAAGAGAATATAACATTAAAATATATAAAAGGATTTTTTCCTCCTTTATATGGAGAAAAATTAGATGAAAATTTAGAAATGAGTATAAATAAAAATCAAATGGCAAGATCGTATATATTATATAATAATGTTTCTTGTGTTTATAATGCTAAAAAATTAAGAGTTCATATATTTGCTGAACATACTTTTGAAAATAATAAAAATGATATTGAAATACAAATAATGCATAAAAAAGAATCTAACTCTAAATTAATTTGTCCTGATAATTTAGGTATTTCTATTTTTTTCAGTAGTCAAAATAATAAAGTTAGTAATGTTATAAATAAATTTTATCGTGTTAACGAAGATGAAAAAGAGGATATTTTTCAAAGATATAATTTAACTGATGTTACTTCACTTGATTTAAATAAATATACTAATGATAATTCTGATTTTTATTGGTATTTTGGAAGTGGTACTTTCCCAAAAAAAGATAAATTAACTTTTACTTCATGTGATGAAGTTTTATGGATTTTATTTAATAAAGTTAGAGATATTAGTGAAGAAGAATTAAAAGCTTTAATTATTTCTACTATGCATATATATCCAAATGGAAATTCAAGAACAACAGGAAATGAAGATAGTATAAGAAATTCTCAAAATATTGAAGTATTTTATGATAAAAACTCTTCTTAAATAAATTTATAAAAAAATATATATTTTAAATTAAAAAAAATGTCACAAGAAAATTTTGATGAACTATATAAAATAGTATTAATAGGTGATTCAGGAGTAGGAAAATCGAATATATTATCTCGTTACATTCATGATGAATTTTCAATAGATACAAAGACAACAGTAGGAGTTGAATTTGGAAGTAAAATAATAACAATATCAAACAAAAAATTAAAAATTCAATTATGGGACACAGCAGGACAAGAAAAATTTAAAGCTGTAACAAATATTTATTATAAAGGAGCAAAAGGTGCTTTAATTATTTATGATATAACAAGAAGAGAAACTTTTGAAAATATTAATAAATGGATTTTAGAATTAAAAAATAATGAAGATAATGTTATTATTATTTTAATTGGTAATAAAAGTGATTTAGAAGAATTTAGAGAAATTTCTCAAGAAGAAGCTTTTCAAAAAGCAAAAGATTTAAATTGTGCTTTTTTGGAAACTTCTGCTATGCAAGCTGTTAATATTGAAAAATGCTTTTATATGTTAGTTCAAGAAATTTATAAAAAATTCAATAATGTTAATTTAGATGATAAAAATCGAATTACTGATAAAGATAAAGTCATTGTTCTTAATAATAATTCTAATAATGAAGAAGAAGAAAATAAAGGAAAATCGAAGAAAAAAAAAAAAAAATTTAAAATTAAATTTAAAAAATGTTAAAAAAGGATTTTTTTGTATTTTATTATTTATTAATATTTAATTTTAAAAAAATTATATTTCATTTTTTTTAATATATATATTAATTACCAGTTTTCTTTTTTATAAATAATTTAATTAAATTTTGATGACTTTGTGATAAATGAGTTAAATAACTTTCAAATTTATATCCAACAATTAAATAAACTTCAACAGAACAATCAACAGCCATTTTTCTTATTTCATTAGATTGATGATTTAACATATTAAAAATCCCATAAATAAAAGAAGGAAGTAATTTATTTAAATCTTTTTCTTTATTATTTATTACAAAATTTTTAATATTTGATATTAATATTTGTAATAATAATTCATCATTTCCAGTTGTTAAATATTTATTAATTATTTTAAAATATTTTTCTGTATTTAATCTAAAAGGAATAATATTAAATAATTCATTTATTCCTTCAACTAAATTATTATTTGTTGAATTTGCAATTAATAAATTAATTATTTGATTTATCATTAATTGCATTGAAGCATTTAAATCTATAATAAAAATAGGAGAAGATAATAATCCATAAGTAAAATTGACTAAGGAAATTGCATTATTATTTTTATTATATTTCATGTTATTCATTAATAAAAAAAATTGAGGAATATAAGATTTATGATTTGTCATATAATTTACAAATAATTCAAAGTCATTTAATTTTATTGAATTTACTATTTCTTCTGGAACTATATTTGAATTTTCTTTTTCTTTTAAATTTATTACATCACTTACTTTTGGCATTATATTATTATTTATTTCTTCATATATTTCCATTTCATTTTTTTTTTCTCTTTTTTTATTTTCATATTCATTATATAAATCAAAATCATTATATTTTAAATTTTTAATAAAAAAACATTTATTCTTTTCAAGTAACATTAACATTTTTTTTTGATTTTCTCTATTTTCATTATCAAAACAATAAGTAAAAACTTCTTTATTATTTTTATATAAAATTTCTAAAAAATTTTTAATTGAATTATTTGTAATATAAGCATTACAAATAATCGAAAAATATTGTTTAAATTCTTCTTGATTATTAATTAATTCAATACAATTAGGAATTAATAAACTTAATATTTCATAACAAACATCTTCTTCACAATCACCATCTTTTAGTAATTCAAAAATAGATTTAAATATAATTATATTATCGCTTTTTTTTCTGATTATTTCTAATAATTGATTACATAATTTTATTAATGAAGAATCTTTTGATGAAATATGAGTTATTGTTAATTTTACTATAGTACTTATATCATAATCATTAAAAATATTGTTCATATAAAATACCATTTTCATTAAATTTTTCAAAATTTGAGATATTAAGTTTTTATCACTTTCTGTTAAATTTTCTATATGAATATCTATCATATTTTTTATTGTTTGTTTTGATATTAAATTTATTTCATTTAAAATATTTGTGAAATCATTATAAAAATATTGAAAAAAAATTGCTTTTTTTTCAGTTATATCTGTACTTTCTATTTTATTTATATTATTTATTATTTTATCTTCTGTTTTTTCTTTTAATTCTTGAATGTTTTTATTTTTGGAATAACCTTCAGATAATATTTTTAATTGTTCTAATTTACTATTTAAATTTTTCAACACTGCTGCATTACTTTTTGGATTTGATACAGGAATTCTTTTATATATTTTTGGAGATTTTGGACTTTTTGATTTATTATTATATCTTTCATTATTAACAATATAATTATTATTATTATCATCAATATCTTTATCATCATCATCATTATCATTATTATTATTATTATTATTATTACTATTATTCATATTGTTATTCTTATTCTTTTTTTTATTCATATTATTAGAATAATATATATTGCTATTTATAAGTTTTTTTGAAATAGAATTTTCCTCCATTGTAGGTGATTTATTAAAAGAACTTAAAATTCTAGTTCTATTATTAATTGTATAATTATTACTATCATTCAAAGTTTTTGAAGTTTTATAAACAGAAGATTTATTAGTTTTCAAATTAGTACTTTTATTAATAGTATAATTTCCAAATTGAAAATTGCCACTATCTTCCCTATTTAAAATTTCATTATAATTTCTAATAAAATCACTAATTCCATTTTTTTCATCTTCCAAAATTTGTTTTTGAATATTTCTATCTAACAAATTAAAAAAAATTCCTGCGTTATCAGGGAATCTTTTTTTATAAACAAAGTAAATTTTTCTTGCATTAAATCTAACTTCTCCATTAGAATCACTTAAATAAAATTTCATAGTATCTTCAATTAATTGTCGATTTTTATTAATAATAATAGGTTTATAATTTCCAACAATAAAAATTAAATGATTAGCACTTGAAGCTCTAATATTATTACTTTTATTATTAATTTGATCACAAACATTAATTAACATTTTTGAAGTTGGAATAAATTTGATTAAATGATAAATACATTTAGAACTATTATCACTAATAACTTTATTAGAACTTCCAACTTGTTTATATAAAATATATTTTGTTACCATATTTGTAATAGAATTTTCTATTGAATTACCTAATTCTTTAGCACATAATGAAGTTATTTTACATGCAATTTTCATTACACTTGTTCTTAAATCACTCATTTGAGTTATTAAATTTACATTTATTTTCTGATTAAAAAATCTTATCATTAAAGGATTATGACCTTGATTTCCTTTTATTATTCCTCCTAATTTTCTTAATGAAATTTCCCTCTTTTTCCAATCAGTTAATAAATCCTTTGTTGTTAATAAAAAATCCTCTATTTCATTTATCAATTTCTTTTCTAAATTAAAATCTATTGGATTAATATCTGAAAAATCATATTCATAAGAATTATTATTGGTTTCTGTATTTTCCATTTAATTGTTAAAAAAATAATATTTATTAAAAAATATTTTTTATCTTTTTTCTTTTTAAAAAGATTATAATAAAATGATAAGACATTATGTTGGTGTTTTATTAGTTAAAAGAAAAGCAAATTCAAATTGCTTAAAATATCATAAAAAAAGAAATAATAGTTTAGGTTATAATTCTGAAATTTCAACAACTAATAGTTTAAATAATAACAACAGTTATAATAGTTTTTCAAATCTTACTTTAAGAAAACAAAATTCAAAATCAAATTCAAAAGAAAAAACTTTACTTCCAAATTTATCAAATAAAAATATTAACCCCCAAAATATTCATTTGAAAACAAAGAAAAGAAATAAAATAACAGAAAATCAAATTTCATTAAATGAATATTTTGTGGAACCAGAAATTGATGATTTAGAAGAAAAAGAAAAAGTAAATTATTCAACAAAACAGTTTTTTGATAAAGTACAAGATTTTATTTTTAAAAAAAAAGAATTTGAAAATTTAAATAAAAAATATAATTTTTATAAACCGAAAAATAAAGAAGATGATAAATATGAAAGTTATCAAAAAAAACATTTAGAAATTTATTCAAATTTCATTGAAAAAAATCTTTTAAAAACGAATTTTTCAAAAACAAAAGAATATTTTTTCAAATATTCTTTAAGAAAACCAATTATAAAAGTTATAAATTAGAAATTCAAAAATTAATATATATAATTTGTAAAAATAGCATTTTTATAATAATAATTTTATATCATTGAGATTAGAACTTGTTTTTATTAGAAATAAAATAAGGATGTTTGTTTTATTTTAAAATAAATTCTTGTAAATAAAAAATATAAACATAAAAATTATTTTTTTTATATCTTAAATAAATTATATCAATAATAAAAATTTATTTCAAATAATTTTATCAAATATTTCTTTAATTTAATTAATTAAAATACTTTTTTTTATAATTTGGGAATCAATTTTTTATGAATTGTCAAAGACAATAATTAAGAAGAAATTAAATTATTTATTTTTTAAAATTTATAAAAGAGTTATAATATATTTAATTCAACTTTTATTCTTTTAATATAATCAATTATATATATGAAAAAAGAATATTTATTTATGTGAAGTTATACTATAATAAATTAATGAAAATTTATAATAAAAATAAAATAAAATAAAATAAAAGAGAATTCATTATTTATTTCTCTTATTGTCTTTACAATTATCAAATAAAATTTTAATAATATTTTCATACTTTTTTTTTTCTATAATTTTTTGATTAATAATATAAATATCTTTGTAAATTTCATTAAAAAAATTAACTACATCAAAAATTTTAAAAACACTTTTTGCAGCATTATTTAAAGTAATTGGGTCTAAAATAGTAGGAATAGTTTCTAAATTATAACAAATTAAAAAAGGATTTTTTAAATTTGCATTAATTAAAGTATGATTAAAATCTATTATCATTACATAATAAAATAAAAAATCTATTAATAATTCTCCTGAAGATAAATTTTTATTATTATTAACAAAATTAAATTTTGTAAAAGAATAAACTAATAAAAACAAAACATAAGAACTTAATCCTCCTTTATAAGAATAATTTATTTTTTTTTCTTGTAAACATCTTTTTAAAATTTTAATAACATTTTTCATTGAAGGAAAATTTAATAAAGACTTTTGAATAAAAACAATTTGATTATGATTAATAGAATTTAAAGCAATATCAACTTTAATTTTATCAATTTCATTTTTATCAAAAATATATTCTTTATAATATTTATTATTATGAATAGAATCATAAATTAAATTAATTTCTTTATCATTTAATTTAATAGGATTAATAACTAATTTTATAACAGGAACAGAAGCAGTTAAAATAGGATTAATACTTTCGAAAATAATATTATTATTTTTAGTTAATTCTATTATTAAACTTGATAAAGATAAATTTTTATCTTCTGAAGAAATACTTAAATCAAGATCTGAAGATTCAATATCTAAATTATATAAACTTGAACCATACATTTCTAATTTTGAATTTGGATAAACTTTATTTGTTATTTTATATAAATAATTATATACTAATTTTTTGACATTATGAAGTAAATTTAAAAATTTTTCTTGTTCTGAGATATAATTTTTTATATCTGTGTTTAAAATATTAAATAATGATACTAAATAATTTTTATTTGATATTTTTTTATCTATTATATTATTTATTATTTTGTTTTTTTTATTCATTTCTTCTTCTTTTTGAAAATCATTTTTTATTTTTTCTTCTTTTGTTTTTTTATTCTTTTTTATTGTCTCATATAAAAAAAATTTATTTTCTTTTTTGTGTTTTTTTTTATTATTTTGATTATCATTATTAATATTTGTGATTAAATTTTTATTTTTTTCATTTTCAATTCCTAAATTAAAAGCATTATCAATTATTTCAAAAACTAAATTTTTAATTTTTAAATTTTTATTTTCATTATCTTCTTTTTCTTTTTTTTTCTTTTTTTTCTTTTTTTTTCTTTTCTTTTTTTCAAAATCTTCAATTAATTCATTATCAGAAATATTATTTTCCATTAAATCTTCTGCAATTTTTTTAGAATAATCATCATAAATAATTTGAAAAATTTCTCTACAAAAAAAATCATCATAAGTAAATAATTGTGTAATATGAATAAAAGAAATCATTTCAATTAAATCTTTATTAGAAACTTTAAAATATTGATTTATTTCATATTGTATTTCTTCTAAAGTATAATTTCTATTAAAATAAATAGGATTACTTACTAATTCATTATTTGCATTTTTTTTAATAAAATTATCTAAATTTTGATTATTATACATTTCTTCAATTAATTTATTTATATTAAAATAAGAAAATTTATTCCTTTCATTAATTGAATTTAAATAATTTATCATTATTTTTTTTCTATCTAAAATTTCTTTTAAATAACAAGAAGAATAAATTTCATTTAACTCTTTTAAATGATAATATAAAACAAATCTAACAGAAATAACTTGTTCAAATAAAGCACAAAAATATTCATTTAATGTAAAATATTTATCTGAATTATTTTCATTATTATTACTTATCCAATTTGGAAATTGAAATATAGGAATTTTATTTGAAGTATTATAATTAATTTTTATTGGAAATTTAAAAGAATTTTCATTACTAATTTTATTAAAATAATCAATAAATAAATTTTCATTTATTAAAATTTTTTTACTTAAAGTAAAATAACTATTATAAATATCATAATTATTTATTGAAGATTCACTTTGATAAAATATTATTTCTTCAAAAAAAGATTCAATAAAATTATTTTCTGGACTTTCTTTATGAGGTTTTTTAGAATAAAAAAAAGAAACATTTTCATCATCTTTTAAAGTTATTAAATCTTCTTTTATTATAAATTTTGTATTATTATCTTCTTTATGATATAAATATAGTTTATTTAGTATATTTGTAAATTTTTTATTTTCAACACAACAAACTAACATTTTATTTTCTAAATCTAAAGAAAAAAACCAATCTAACAGTTTCTTTTTAAAATTTATTAAATTATTTTTGTTCTTATTAAATTTTGTTATTGCTATTGAATATTTTGATATTAATTTTTGATAATATTGTATTTTTTCATTAGATAAATTATTATTTATAAGATACTTACATGGAATATTCATTTTTTATATTCCAAATAATTATTGTTTTGTATTAATCTTGTTAATAATTAACTAAAAAAAACCAAAAAAAAATAAAATAAAAAAAATAAAATTTATTTTATTTTAAATAATTCAAAAATGAAAATCAAATAATAAAGAAAAGAAATGCTATAAAATTTAGAAATTAAAATAAAAGGAAAATAAAATAGAATATTGTAATATTAGAATTGATTGATTAAATATTTAATTTTTCTAAAAAAGATTTTTTAATTTCAATTGTTTTAAAATTCAAATAAAAAAATAATTATATATATAAAATATATTGAAATCTAAAAAAAATTTTTTTGATTTAAAAATTAGATTTTACAATTCTAAAACTTCTAAATAAGCACTTTGACCTTTTTTAAAATTTTGGACAGAATTTAAAACATTTTTTTTAAATATTTTATCATAATCTTCTAATTGAAGCTTTTCTCTGATTTTATCACTTTTAATTAATAAAATTTTAATAAACTCTTGAGCAACAATAGGATTATAAATCATAAATTTAATAAAAAAATGATTATTAATTTTAGTTAAAGCACAATTACAAATTTTATCACAATAAACAGTATTATAATAATTAATAACTTTACTTTCATATAAAGTAACTTTTTTATTTTCATTATTAATATAAATAGAATTAATTAAAAATTGACTAATACAAATTTTTTCATAAAAATTAGTTTTTAAATATAATTCACTAACATCATAACCAAATAAATCTTTAATATCACAACTATAAATAATACCATCATTTTTATTTAAATCATTATCAAATTGAGTAATTTTAAATAATCTTTCACTAAATTCACTTCCTTTTAAAATCATATCATTACATTCATTCTTTATTTCACAATGAAATGCAACAATTGTTTTTTTTGATTGAGCTAAATCATCAAAAGTATTATATTTATTATTACAAAAAGCATTTAAACACTTTTGAATATTTTTTCCTATATTAATAATATTATTATCTGAAGTATAATCTTCATTTTTTAATTTGAAAATTCCCTTAAATTCTTTTTCTTCTTCAAAAATTAAATTAAATGAAATTGAATCAAATAAAGTATCAATAAAAATAATATTACTTTCATTTGTTGTTGAATATAATATTATTCTAACTTTTTCTTTACTTAAAATAAATAAATCAAAAACACACATTATATGTCTTATTTTTAAGTTTATTGATTTTTGCATAAAAATTCCAATTGGATTTTGTGATATTCCAAATTTAAAATTATTATCTTGATTTCTACAAGAAATATAATTAACTAATAAATTTCTTGAAAATTCTTCTATTGTTTTTATATAAGAAAAAATTTGGTAAGTTTCAATAGAAATATATAATAATATTTTAGAAATAAAAGATTCTAATTTTGAATAATCAAAACTTACTTTTGAAATTTGTTCTAAATTTTTTTGTTTTAATAAAAGAATATTAATTCCTTCTTCAGTAGGTTCTAACTGAATATAATATTTAATATCTTTAATATATCGAATTCCAATAATTTTTTTTTTTACATTAATATTATTTTTATTTAATTGATTAAAAAACTGAATAACATCAAATTCTTCTTTTTGAACATTAATCATTTCAGTACTAACTTTACATTCATCATCAATAAATTCAGAAATATAAAAGTTTTCATTTAAATTATTATGAGAAGAAGAAACATAAAAAGTTTTACAAACATAATCATCATTATTTTCATTATTTAAAGTAATTGAAACTTGAGGAGGTCTATCATTTATAGTTTGAAAAAATGTTTCAGGTTTATATAATTGTTCTTCAGTGTTTATTATTGATATTTTGGGAATTATTTTAGAAAATGCTTTTGTGAATTTTAAATAACCTGAACTTTTTTCTTTTTTTTCATTTTTATTTTCTTTTATGTTTAATTCTTTTTCATTATTTTTTTTTTTATCTTCTAATGATATTCCTAATATTGTTTTTTTAAATGAAAATTCTTCTTTTTTTTCTTTAGGAGATTCTGATTCATCATCTAATAAATTTGTATTATTTAATAAATTTTCTTTTAATTCTTTTGGAGAAATATCATTAAAATAAATTTTATTTATTTGACTATCAATATTTTTTTTTGAATTTTTTAAATCTGAATCTTCTTTTTTTTCATCATTACTATTTGAATTATCTGTTGTTGTTGTAATATTTTTCTTCTTTTTAATCATATTTTTAATTTCTTTTGTTTGTTCAATTAAAAATTTTTTATCTTCTTCTTTAATATTTTTTCCTTGAAATTTTTGACCAATATTTTCTAATCTATATAAAATTTTTCCTAATTTATTTTCAAAATTTGAATCACTATCATTTGAATCTTCATTTAAATTATTTAATATATTTTTTTCATTTTCTGATTCTGAAGAAGAATATTTGTAATTCCTATTTGTTTGATTTGAAGAAAGTAAATTTATTTTATTTTGATATTTTAAAGTTAAATGATTTTCATCACCTAATAAACATATTGAAAATTCATATCCTTTTTTATAAAATTCTTTAGCTTCATTTATATTATTTTCTTCTTTTTCTTTAAATAAAGCGTAATTATAACATGTAAATGAAATTAAATTTATTATATTTTTATCAATGTTTTTATCAGAATAATATAAATTTTTATTTTTCATATTATTAATTTCTTCTATTATACATTCTTTCCATAAATTTAAATATGATTTTATTTGTGATATATTTTTATTTTTTATTTGATTATATACTCTAATGTAATTATTATAAAAGATTATTTTATCATAATTTGAATTTAAGTATTTTTTACATAAATCTAATTCATTTAAGCTTTTTTCATATTTTTTTTCTTTTTCATGAATTGAAGCTAAATTATTCCTTATTGCATATAATCTTAAAATCATATCTGGATGTTCTCTATATAAACTTGAATCTGTAAATTTAATTCCGAATTTACATAAAAATTTAGAAAAAGCTAATTTTTCAAGAAAATAATAATGAGATATATATTTTGTAATTATATTTAAAAATTTTACTGAATTTTCTAAATTTATTTCTATAAATAATTTTTCTGATTTTTCCTTATATAAATTATTTAATGTTTTTAATAGGAATTTACCATATTTATGCTCTAGTAAATTTATTTCAGAAATGCTGTTTAAAATTATTAAATGCTTTAAACAACATGATCTTTTAAAATTTGGTAAAAATTGCTTTTGACAATCTTGAATCATTTTTTTAATAAATTTTCAACTGAATAAACAATAAATTTAAATAAAATAATTTTTATATAAATGATTATTTATTTTTTATTATTTATCTAAATGGGAAAAAAAGCTTTAGATAAAATAAAAAAGGAAAAAAAAGAAAATTCAAAAATAGAAAAAACAAAAGAAAAAAGAAAAGAAATTAAAAAAAGAAAAAATAAAAAAAATGAAAAAGAAGAAAAAGAAATAGAAGAAGAAATAGAAGAAGAAAATTTAAATATAATATCAGAAAAAGAAGAAAAAGAAATGAATGAAGATTTAAATGAAAAATATTTAGAATATCAAGAAAAGTTAAAAAAAGATTTAATACCAAATTTAAATAAAAACTTAATAAAAGAAACAATAAAAGAATTATCAGAATATATAAAGAAAAAGCAAAAAGAAAATTTAAATATTTTATCAAATGAACAAGATGAATTTTTATATATGAAAATTGCTTTAGATAAATTTCCAAAAAGATTTTCAATAAGACCATTAATAGTAAATTTAAAAAATAAAATTTATGGAGAAAATTATTCAACGAATGTTTGTTTAATTGTAAAAGATTCTAAAGATGATTTTAAAGAATTAAAATTAGAATTTCCTTTTAATTTAAAAGTTATTGATATTTCAAAATTAAAATTAAAATATGAAAGATTTGAACAAAGAAGAAATTTAATTAAACAATATGATATTTTTTTATGTGATGGAAGAGTTTATTTTATTTTAAGAAAATTATTAGGAAAACCTTTTTATTCACAAAAAAAATATCCTTTACCAATAAATTTAGATTATAATAATAAAAATGAAATTAAAAATAATATTATTAATATTGTTGAAAATAGTTCCATTTTTTATTTAAGTCATGGACCTAATTATAATATTAAATTTGCAAGAGTTGTTATGAATGAAAAAGAAAAAATCGAAAATTTAAATGATGCTATAATTAATATGATTCCACATGTTTTAAAATTCGGAGTTGATTTAAATGAATTAAAGTTAATTAGTATTAAAGGAAATAATACAATTGAAATTCCTATTTATAATCATATAAAAGAAAGTGATTTAAAAATATATTTTGAATAATTAAATAAATTTAAAAAAATAAATTAAAAATAAAATAAACCTTTAAAAAAAAATCTTATAAAACAAAAAATGTATAAAAGAATATATAATAAAAACTATATTCATCCAAATGGAACATTAATACATAATTGGTTTGAAGAAGAAGAATTAAGAAAAAGAACAGGAACAACACGTTCAATTCCAAATCAAAATTTTCCTAAAAAAGCAATGGATTTTGAAAATCCAATTACAAATACAAATCCAAGAGATGATACTTTTAAAAGAATAATAAATGATGAACATAAAGGTTATTTTAATACTACTTATAATACTTATGGTAATTTTAAATTTCCAGAAAAAAAATATATGCATGAAGGAGTTAGAGAAAGTAATTTTAATAAATTTTTAGATGAAGAAATTGATCGACAAAGAAAAATTAAAAGTGCTTTAAGACCACAAAGATTATTAGATAGTACTAATAAAAATACTATAATTCCACAAAAATTTAATTTTGATAATGATAATAATAATAATATTGGAGAAAGATTAATGTTAACTCAAGATAGATTTCCTATTCCTAAAGATAAGGCTAAAAAAGTATTAGAAGAAAATAAAATTTATTGGGAACAACATATGAAAAAAATTGGAAATAAAGTTAATCAAGGTAAATATCAAAGTGCAAATTTAGGTTTTCAAGAAGAAAATAATAATTTTAGATATGGTGATCAAGGAAGTTTCAATAATAATAATAATGGACTTTTAAGTTTTGATCCAAATAATTATAAAAATAATGGGAATTATAATAATAATGTTAATTTAAATTATAATAATGTTTTTCAATCAATGCCTTTGAAAAATGAGCCTTATTCTAAATATATTTATAATATTGATAATATTCATCAAAATTATCAAAGTAATAATAATAATAATTATAATGATAATAATCTTAATGAAAATAATTATATTAATAATCTAAATATTTATAAGACTGATTATTCTATGTTAGAAATGAGAAATAAATTATTAAATGATTTAAGAAAAAAAGGATGGACTGGATTAAGACAATTTAAAATGTATTTACGTTCATTAAAAGGTTACACAACAAATTATATTGAAAAAACAGAATTTAAATATTATTCATATAAATTTGGAGTAATATCACTTAATGATTTAGAATTTGATTTAATTTATAAATACTTTGATCATAAATGTAATAACACAATAAATTTCATTGAATTTTTAAATAGTCTTCATATTACAAATAATGAAAGAAAAAATTTAATAAATTCTTTATTAAATTCTTTTAGAATAAAAAATAACTGTGTAAGTTATAAAGAAATACAAAGTAAAAGTGATATGAATCAACATCCTGAAGTTTTAAGATATGAAAAAAATAAAAGTCAAACTGAACATGAATATAATAATACTTGGGATAATTTAAAAGAAGATGATTTTATTCCTGTTAATAATTTTATTGAATATTTTGAAGATATTAGTTGTATGTTTGAAAATGATAGAGAATTTAAACAATGTTTATGCTCTGTTGGTTTAAGAAATTAAATTTTTTTATTTTTTTTATTTAAATTTTTTCTTTTTGAAAAATATTAATTTTTTTTATTTAATATTTTAAGAAAAATATTTTAAAGAAATAAATAAATTTATGAATTCAATTCCTATAAAAGAGAAAAGAAACAATATTTTTGTTAATAATAAGATTAATAATATTATTACACCAAGCTCAAATATAAAAAATGAAAAAAGAAAAAGAAAAAAAAAATTATATTATGAAATAAATGAAGAAAGAATAAATTATATTAAAAATTCTAAATTAGATAATACTCCAAAAAAACAAAATATTAATTTAAAATTAAATATAAATGACAAAGTTAATAATAAAAAGTTATTAATTAATAATAGAATAAATTCTTATAAAAATGTAAATAATTTTTGTTGTAAATGTTTATGTCATAAAGATAATATTTCTCAAAGTAATATTTTAGATACAAATGATAAATTAAAGAAATCAAAAAAAAAATTAAATAATTCTCAAATTATATTATCAAACAAAGATTTAAATTATATTGAAAATAGTAATTATTCTAAGAATAATTCAAATAAAAAAGGTTTTTATCAAGATAATATAAATTTAAAAAATGAGAAAAATGAATTTAAAGATTTAAATATTGTTTCTTCTAATAAAAAAAATGATGAAGAAACAAAAGAGGAAAGTTATAATAATATGAATAATAATATTATTTTTAAAGGAAATAAAAAATTACTATTAAGAGCAACAAAATTAAGAGAAAAAGTTAATAAATTAAATTTAAAAAAAATATTTTATAATGAAGAAGAAAACAATAAATTAAAAAGTGAAAATTCAAAAGAAAAAGAATTTATTATTGAAGAAAATAATAATTTATTAAGTAATAATTTAGAAGAAAATAAAAAAACTTTGTCTTTTAAAACTGATGATTCAAAAAAAAATATTATTGAAATATCAAATAATTATTTAATAATAAATAAAAATAAAGAAAAAAATAATTTAGAAAATAAAAATAATAAAGAAAATGATAATAATGAAAATAATTTAAATTTAACACCTTCTCAAATAAAAAAATATTTTAAAACTCATAATGAAAATATTTCTCCAATAATAGAAAATAATAAAATTAATGAAAGTAAAACAAACGAAAATTTTTTTTCAGATAATGAAAATAATGAAAATCAATTGTTAAAAAATATAGAAAGTCCAATAAGAGAAAATAAAAAAAAGAAAAATTTTATTTTTAATTCCTATAAAAAAGAAGTGGAAAAATTTAATACAAATTATATTAATTTAAAGAAAAATATAAAAGGAAGAAATAATTCTTTACCAAATAAAAAAAATAGAATTCTTCAATCTTTAAAAGAACAAAAAGATATAGAAAATTTTTGTAATGAATTTAAAATTTTTGATAAAGAAATTAAGCATAAAAAAATTAATAAATCAAATTCACAAAAATATTATATAAATAAATCAGATAATTTTAATGATAAAGAAGACTCTTTTTATAATTCAAAAAATAATGAAAAAAAAAGTAAATTAAAAAAATTATTAGAATTAATTCCTCAACATTACGGTAATAATAATATAAAAGATGAAAAATTAAAATTAATTTGTTTTATTAATAAAACTAATAAAATAACAAGCTTATCTCAAGTTTATCCTAAATATTTAAGTGAAAAAAAGAACAAATTATTTAATCAATATAATAATTTTAACAAATCCATTATGCCTCCAAATAAATATGATTTTATTGATACAAGTGAATTTTCTTATTTTTAACAAACTCCAATAAAATAATAAATAAATGTAAATTGATTTTAATAGAATTAAATTATTTAAGAATAGCATATATTCAATTTTGAAAATAAGTTTTTATATATTATCAATAATATTAAACTTTTTTTTAAATTAAAAATGTATTCCTATTAAACAATATTTTTATTAAAGTTAATAATCTATATTTCTTAATTTATAGTAAAGACTCTAAAAATTATTTTATATGTTTTTAATTTATAATTTTTATTTTAAATAAATATTATTTAATCTATTAAACCATATTCTTTCAAAAATATTAATATTTTTGAAAAAAAGTTTAAAAAAAAAAAATAAAAAATTAATTAATTATTTTGATTAAATAATAATGGAGCCTGCTCCAATTAATATAGAAGATAAAATTGAATTAGGAAGTCAAAAATGTCAAATTGAAAATCATAATCAAAATTTATTTATAGGATTTTGTATAGATCAAAATTGTAAAAATAGAAATAAATTATTATGTTCAGAATGTATATTTGATGAACATTTAAAACATGATATGATAAGAATTAGGGAAATTAATCAAGAAATATTAAAAAATATTGAAAAAGAAAATCAAAATATTTCATTGATTAAAGAATTTAATGAAGAAATAAAAAAATTAGAAGAAACATATCATTTAAAAATTGAAGAATTAAAAAAAAATATTATTTCAATAATTGAACAAAAAATAAATACATTTATTACAAATAATTTAAAAGTTTTAAAACAATCATCAAAAATGAAATTAGATAAAAATTTAATAAATATAAATGAAAATTATCCCATTAATTCTTTAGATAAACAAATTAAAATTTCAAATTTAATTAATACAATGAAAGAAGAAGAAAAAAAAATAAAAGAAAAATTTGATAAATCATATATTCAAAAATTAATTGATGCAAATAGG
>JAEEGK010004672.1_pt1 | contig 33445 bp, 20 predicted proteins | sample 8958771 | NCBI WGS metagenome assembly JAEEGK01 (sample SAMN16246547, study PRJNA631951) | gut metagenome | biome: gut microbiome; feature: rumen; material: SC-attached | host: Bos | place: Iran: Karaj | collected 2018-10 | reverse complement strand
ACAAAAAAAATAGAAGAAAAAAATATAATTAAAAATATACCAAAAGAAAATTAAAAAAAAACAAATAATAATAATAATGAATTATTAGAAACAAATAATTTAGAAAAAAAAGAAAGAACAAGTGATATGAGAAATCAAAGTTTTTCAAATTTTAAAAAATTTAAATTTTTATCAAAGTTAAGTTCAATAAATGATAATATTTGCAAAATAAACAAAACTAAATCAACACAAATTATTTATGACATTAATGATTTTCTTATTAAAACCAAAGAAAATTTTAAAAAAATCAATTTAGATTTAAAAAAAATAAAAAGAAAAGAAAAAAGAAACAATACAGTTAATACTTTTAGAAAAAATAATTCTTTTCAAAATTTATGTATAAATCCTAATTTAATGTTCCAAACAACACTTTATAAATATTCAATCAAAACTCCAAAAGTTGAAAATATTAATAATAAATTGAAAATGTTATTAACAAAAAAAAAAAAAAAATTATCTAACAAGAAGAGAGAATATAAAAAGAAAATATTTAAAAAAAACAAAGATAAAGAAAAAGAAATAATAAACAGTAATCATGAAAAATCAGAAGCAAATATTAAAACTTCAATGAGTTTTCTTCGTGGAATTCAGAAAATTGAGCCTAAAAAATATGGTAAAGAAGATAAAGAAGTTAAAATTATTATTCATTATTTAAAAAAAAAAATATTTGGAAATAATGATTTATATGTTCAAAGTCCATATGAAAAAACACAAACTACATTAATTAATATTAAAGATGAATTAACAAATAAAGAATATAAAGATGAATATGAATATCAATTAAATATTACACAATATAATATTTTCGAAATTTATCAGTTAACTAATTTAAATTTTATCATTCACTTTTTATCTCAAAAATATTTTGATTTTTATAATGAATTTGTAAGAGAATTAAATATGAATAATAAAAGAAAAAAACATTCAGCTACTTCAAGATTTACAAAAATTCAGACGAAAACACAAAAATTATTACATCTTTTAAAATATTTTAAAAAAGATGAATTAAAAAATACTATTTATATTCATAAATTTATAAGAATTGATAATTTATATGATACTCAAATAAAAATAGAAAACTTGATTTCATATAAAAGTAAAAAATCTAAAAATATTTCTTTACCAACAAAAACAAATGAGCATGAAAAAAATATGGAATTTAAAATATTTCATTTTCATAGAATATCAGAAAAATTAGAAAATTATTCTTGCCTTAAGACAAAAACTAGTTTTATGAAATTAATTAATTTAAGACCTAAAAAAAATAGATTATCATTTATAGTATTAAATGAAAAATTTAATCAAGAAAATGTATTTAAACAATTAAAGATTTATTTAATAAAAAACGATGTTCCAAAATTTAAAAAGTTATTTATTCAACATATGTATAATATAAATATAGAAAAAGGTGATGAATTAGAAAATACTTTATTAATGTTAAGTGTAATTTATCATTGTAAAGAAATTTTGGAATTTTTAATTGAAAGAGGAGCTAATGTAAATACACAAAATATTTATTTAAATACTCCTCTTCATTATGCTTCTTCGCATAAGAATTATAAATTGATTGATATTTTAATAAAAAATGGAGCAAATGAAAAAATCAAAAATAGATTTGGTCAATCTTATTTTGAATGCGGTAAATTTGAACATTATTAATTATTTTTTGATTTTATCTTTATTTATTTTATTTATTTGAGTTTTAGGTAATTAAGTATATTTGTCATGAATAAAGGTAAAAATTTTATAAATTCATTAATATTAATATCAAATTATTATTAAATATTATTTATATACAAAAAAAATGCTATTTCATTTTATAAAAAGAAATAAACATATCCAAAGCTTTATAACCATATTTAAAAAATTCTTTAAATTTATTAATTTCATTTCCACTATTTTCAATTAGATAATAAAATTCATCTTTATTTAAATTTTTTTCTTTAATTCCACTACTCCAAATACCATAAATTTCTTCTTTATTTTTAATATTACTAATAAATTTCCCAAATCCATTTTGATAATTATCTTTCCAAAAACCAATATATCCCTTTTCTCTATCTCTCCAAATAATAATCCCAAAGCCATTTCTTTTATTATTCTCAAAGAAACCAATATAAATTTGAGATTTATTCCAAATCATTTCTCCATAACCATTCATAACATTATTAATCCATTCTCCAATGTAATTTTTACCATCTTTAAAGATATAAACACCCCAACCATTAATATCATTATCTTTCCATTCACCATAATATTTAGCTCCATCACTCCATAAATAAGTTCCAATTCCAGTTTTTTTTCCATTAATAAATTCACCTTTATATAAAGATCCATCAGGCCATTTTTCTATTCCAATATTATTTTGTAAATCATTTTTAAATTCACCTTCGTAAAAACCACTGTTTTTTATTTTATATATTCCATAACCATTTGCTCTGTTATCTTTAAATTCTCCCTCATATACTATTTGAAGTGTATTATTTGATATTGATATAAATTTTCCATTTCCGTTTGAATTGTTTTCATAATATATTCCTATGTATTTTGAATATGTGTTCTTGGAATTTTGCCATTTTGTTATTCCAAAACCATTTTTTTTGTTGTTTTGATAATCTCCTATGTATTTTCCTTCTTGTAAAGGAATTATTCCATTGTTTAAAATATTTGAATTTTTGAAAAAGATTGTTTTTTCATTGTTTGTTCTTCTTATTATGGAATTAGAGTTTTTTAATAGTAAAAAATAACGAAATGATTTTATTATTAAATTTATTTTGTTTTTAAAAACTATTGATGCTAAATAATGTGTTTCTATTGGAGATAAATGATAATAATTTATTCCATTTAATATTCTTTGGTTATTTTTATTATTTTGATTTAGAGAAATATTTCTAAAAGTATTATTTGTTTTTAAAATATTTGGATTCATATAAAAAGAATAAAAATCATAATTATTAAAACCATCTGACTATTAAGAATTAAATATTTGAATTACTAAATTATTTTCATATGACATATCAGTTGGAATATTACAATTATTACATAATCTACTCCCCATAAATAATTGTTTAATAAAAATTTATTTCATTAATTATTGTATAATTATTTTTAATTTAATTAGATAATAAAAATGACAAGTGTAAATTTAGAAGAAAATTTAGGTTCTCCTTCACCATCAATTCCAATAGAGCTTTTATTAGCTCAAAGAAAAATATCACAATTAACTTATGATAAAGTAGTAATATCTAAAAAATATATTGAAAGAAAATATAATATGTTAAAATTAAAAAATATAGAATCCTCAATTATTAAGGAAAAAATGGATAAATTAGCTCTTCCGGAAGAAACAAAAAACGAAATATTTTTAGAAATTAAAAAAAAAGAAAAAAAGCAAATGCAAAAGAAAAGGAAAAAATTAACAATATATAACTATGAATCATTATATATAATAGGAAGAGGAGGATTTGGTGAAGTTCATGTTTGTAGAAATAAAAAAACAGGAGAAATAGTAGCAATAAAAAAAATAAAGAAAGATATCTTAATTCAAAAAAACCAAATAATTCATATAAGAGATGAACAAGATTTTTTAAGTAAAATAAAATCACCATGGGTAGTTGAATTAAAAGCTTCTTTTCAAGAAGGAGATTATTTATTTTTAGTAATGGAATTTTTACAAGGAGGAGATTTAATGAATTTACTTATTAAGAAACATTTATTTAATGAAGAACAAGCTAAATTTTACATATGTGAAATAATATGTGCAATTGATTCTATTCATGAATTAAAATGTATTCATAGAGATATTAAACCAGATAATATATTAATAGATAAATATGGTCATATTAAATTAAGTGATTTTGGTTTAGCTAAAATATCGGATAATTTCTTTACAGAAGATATAATTAATTTAAAAGAAAATAGAATATGTCATTCTAGAAATTTTTCTTGTGTTGGAACTGCTTATTATATTGCTCCTGAAGTATTAGAAAAAACTGGTTATGGACCTGAAATTGATTGGTGGAGTTTAGGTACAATTTTTTATGAAATGTTATTTGGTCATGCTCCTTTTTTTTCTAAAATCACTAATGAAGTTTGTTATAAAGTTATTAACCATAAAAAATTTTTAACTTTCCCTAAAAAAATTAAAATATCTGATAATGCTAAAGACTTAATTAAAAAATTAATTTGTGATTCTAATTGTAGATTAGGGAAAAATGGTGTTCAAGAAATTAAAAATCATCCTTTTTTTAAAGATATTAATTGGAATAAATTAAAAGAAATGAAACCTTGTTTTGTTCCTCAAATTAAAAATGATTATGATGTAAGTTATTTTGATATTTATGATAAAATAGAAGACTTTTATCCAGATATTAAAAAAAAGAAAAGAAAAGATGCAGAATATATTGGTTATACTTATCATGGAACTGAAAATGAACCTACTGATTTAATTTCAGTTATTGAAATGATTCAAGAAAAGCAAAAAGATATTTATGAAAAAATGGAACAGAAACTTAAAGATGATATTAATTTAAAGAAACAAAATAATGTAAATAATGATAATAATAATAATGATGATAATGAATGTAATGTTGGAGATAGTAATGATAAATGTCAAAATATTAATAAAAGTAATATTGTGTTAGAAAATAAATTTAAAATTAATAATAATTATGATAATAATAATAATTCATCAAAATTAGAAAATAAGTTTATTATTCCTAATAAAAAATCAAGAAATCAAAATCAAATAAATAAATTGGTTTCAATTAATAAAGTAAATAGTAAAATGAATTCAAATATCAATAAAGAAAATGAAGATAAAAAAATTAATAATGAAAAACTTAAAGAAAAAGAAGAAGAAGATAAATCACATTATAAATATTATAGTACAATTAATACACAAAAAGCTGATAGAAGTAGACAAAATAAAAAAGATGAAATGGATATTCAACGTATAAATACAGAAGAAAATAAACCTGTTAAACCTGTAATTGATGGGAAAAAAAATAGTGCTTTTGGTTCAATTGCCTCTAAATTCATTAATGCTTTTTTTAAGAAAAAATAACTCTGAAATTTTTTGTAAATAAATTTATATTATATAATCATAATATGTAATTTGGTATTAAATTAAAATCAATTAATGGTTTTAATTATTGATACTATAATCAAATTTTATTTTATAATTCATTTACTTTTAATTTTTTTTTAAAGGTAATAAAAAAAAATATATAACATAAGAATAATGATAATTATTAAGAAATTATTAATAAACAATATAAAATTATATTTGAACACTTTACTATCTTCAATTGGATTTTATTCAAGTATTTTTTTTCTCTATTAAATATTATAGTAATCTACTTAAAAAAGGAATTCCAAATATAATTATCTTTAAATAAGTTTAAAATTTTTTATCAATTTTATAAAATTAGTTAATGTGATATTAATTTCTTCATATTAATATATAATTTTTCAAATTTGGGTTGTCAACTATATTTTTTTAATTCAAAGGTAAATCAATTAATTATATTACAATAATAATAAAATATAAAATCAAAAAAAAAAAGAAAAATAATATTCATAACAATAAATATTATTTAAAAAAAAATCTATTTAAAAAAAAATTAAGTCAATAAGAATTAAAAATAATAAAATAATAATTAAATTAAATTTATTAATTTTTCTTCCCGCCATTTTCATCATCACTATCACTATATTCTAATAATTTAATATTAGTCATATTTTTATATTCATTTTTGATTTTCTTTGCCATTTTTTCCACACTATCAAATCTATGACAATTAACTCTAATAACAGGAATATCTTTAGTAATTTGTTGAATAAACTCTTCATAAGCATCATATAATTTTTCTAAATAATTAAGTGTAATATTCCTTTCATAATCATAATTTCTTTCTCTAATTCTTTCTAAAGCTAATTTAGGATTAAGATCTAAGTAAATAATTAAAGTATATTTCTTCATAAAATGAGACATATTTCTAAATAAATTTAAATAAGTTTTATATTGTCTTTCTTCCATATTTCCTTCTTCAAAAAGAACTTTAGCAAATAAAGAATCTTCATACATTGTTCTATCTGTAATTCCACCTTTTCCTTCCCAAAGTGCTTTTTGTTGTTGACTGAATCTTTCATTTAATAATGCAACTTGAAGAGAAAAACTATATCTTTTTTTATTGTTATAAAAATCTTCTAAAAATTTTTTGTCTATTTCAGGCTCGTAAAAAACAGGAAAATCAAATAATTTTCCTAGTTCTTTTGCTAATTGAGTTTTGCCTGTTCCTATTATTCCACTTATTCCTATTAAATCTTTTTCTTGAAGTTGAATATTATCATATTGAAGATGCTCTATAAAAGATTGAGGAGATGGAGGAAAGTTTATTATTGAAGATGATTTTAGAGAGTGCTTTTTTTCAGGAGTTATTTCATTGTCTTTCATTTTTTTTTGCTTTGTTTTTTTAATGTTTTTTAAATTTTTAAATATTATTTTTTTCCCTCCAAATTTTATAAATTTTTAATTGTTTTTTATAATGAAAATATATTTAAATTTTTATTCTTTTTTTTTTAAGTAATTTTATAATAATTTTCTTCATACTAAAAGTAAATATTATTATCATTTACTTGGATAAATAATATTTACCATAAAAATATTAAGAATTAATATTTAAATTTTAAAGAAAAAAATAATAATTAAAAAATGATGAAAAATTTTAACTTGAAATTACATGAAAGAAAATATGATTACAATTCTCTGAAAAAAATATATATATTTTTTTAATATATAATAAACATTTATTTCTGTTACTAAATAAATAAATATATAAATCTAATCATTAAAAACAAAAAAATTACTATTATTTTGATTATAAGGAGGGATAAACATATTATTTGTATCATTTTCATTTTCTTCAAATAAATTAAAATCATCATCATCATTTAAATTTAAATCATTCATAATTTTATCTTTTAATTCTTTATTAACTACAATATATGGGAAAGGTTCATAAAATTGTTTTTTAATATCTTCTTCTTCTTTTTTTCTTTTTTCTTCTTCTAATTTCTTCATTTCTTCTCCTCTTTTTTTACTTTCTAAAGCCATTTTTTTCTTTTTTAATCGATCATAATATATAAATAATTGTCCAGAGCCATCATCAGTAATGACATTTTCAATATCATCTTCATCTTTAGGAGGTTCATTTTGATTTTTTTCTATTTTATTTTCATTTGCTAAAGACTTTTCAATTAATTGTTGATGATTTAAAATAGTAGTTTGCGCTAAAGGATTTTCATTATTTTGATTTATATTGATTATTTGACTATTAAATAAATTAATATTATTATTATTATTATTATTTTGATTTAAATTAATATTAGAAAAATCATAATTATCACTTGCATTATGTGTAATTATAATTGGAAATGTTAATCTTGGTCTTGAATTATGATGAACGAAAGAAGTAAAATATAAAGTTATTTTAATGTAATATTCACAAGAAAAAGAATTACAACTCATTGTTGGTATAAATGTATACCAATCAATATTATTATTAGTATAAGGTTCTGATACTCCTGAATATGTCAAATATTTTAAATATATATCTTTAATATTATAAAAATATCTAAAAACCTGTTTTTTCTTAGATAAAAGATGAATACCATAAGTAGAGCTTGCAACTGGAATTTCTTCTTCTATTTTTAAATTATTTAATATATAAGTTATTTTTCTTTTTGTGCTTACTTTTATTTTAGATACATTTAATTTACCTTCTGTATTATCAATTAATATATTTAATGGTATATTATCATTAAATTTATAATTAGATTTTGGAATTGAAAGTATCATTTTACAATTACCTTTATTTATCATTCCCCATTTATATACATTTTGCTCAGCTTGATATTCTTTAACTGCATCATTTTCTTTTTGTTTGACTAAAATTTGAAATATTGTTTCTGATTCAATTTCTTCATTTTTCTTCTTCTTATCATTTATATTATTATTGTTATTATTTTTTTCAGGAACAATAATTTTAGCTAATAAAATATATCTTAAAAAAATTCTTGAATGATCTCCTCGATATTCAAAACTTGGTTTAAATTCTTTTAAAGGAAAAGAAAACTGGAAATTATAATTTCCAGGATTTAACCTAATAACAGGAGAATTAATTTTAAATAATTGAGGAAGATTTAATTTTAATTTTCCAATTGTATTTTTATTTACGTTATAATCTTTAATATTTTCATTTTTTTCTGTTAATACATTTTGTACTTTTTTATAAACCCAACCTTCAAGAGAATAAATTTCAATTTCAATATCACATAAATCTAAAGGAACAGATAAATTTAAATTTATTATTCCTGTTATATCTGAATTTGGATAATATGATTGTGATTGTGTATTTATTTTTAAAATAGGTGATTGTTTTAATTTGGGTGTAATTTCTTGTCCCATTTTAAATATTTAATTTTTCTTTTTATCTATTTAAATTTAGTTAGTTATTCTATAAATTAATTTATAAATTTTTTATTAAAAATAAAAATGTTTTCTAGGAGAAAAAGAACTTTTAAAGATTTTTTCTATGGTTATTGTATTATTTCTTCTTCTTATGCTTCGGTAGGATTAGTTAAAACTTTAATTAAACAATATAATAAATACTTAGATTCAAAACAATTGTTTTCTAAAATTGGGAATAATAATTTTATGAATATTAATAAATATTATCTTTTAGCTGGAGAAGCAAAAAAGTTAATATCTCCAGTTAAAAATACTTTTAATCAAAATTTAATTGGTTTAAAAGGTAATTCAGTTTATTTTGAAAATTTTATATTAAATTGTAATAATTTAAAATATATAATTCAACCAACTCCTTTAACGAAATTTTTTTCTTTAAAAAAGTGTTATATAAGAAATGAAAATAATAATTTACCAGAAGTGAATAAATTATTTATTTCTAAATCAGAAGTTCTAAATAATGGAGATAAAATTTATTTATTTGGAAAAGCAATTGAAAATAAAGGAAATCTAATGGAAAATTATGAGAATTTAACTCAAATAAAACCTTATATAATTTCACATTCTTCATATGATGAATTAAAAAAAATTTGTTTATCAATTTATCCAATGGTTAAAACTTGTGTTAAAATATCATTTGTAGGAATAATTTTATTAATTGGTATTAAGCATTTTTATCTTAAATATCAATATTGGATGAATAGAAATAAAAGAAGATATGTTTTAAAATGTAATGTTTGTAAAAATAATTTATGTGATATATTATGTGAAAAATGTGAAAATTTAACAAATTATTGTTCTCAATGCTATTCAAAATTACAAGATGAAATAAATTCAAAAAAAATAAAATTAAAAAATATAAAATGTGTTCATTGTAATCAAATTTTAGATATAGTACAAATAATTAAATTTAATTAAAGAATAAAAAAAAAATATTTTAAAAAATAAGAAAATTCAAAAGAAATAAAATTAAAAATTATATATTATCCTCTTCACTAACTTGTGTTAATTTAAACTTTTCTTTACATTTAACTAAAATATTAAAAGGTCCAAAAACATTTTTAGCATAAGTACAAGGCATTAAAATAAATCCTTTAGGATCAACTCTTTTTTGACTATATTTCATAACAACAGTATCTTTAGGCATAAAATCAATTTTATCTTCATTAACTAAATTTTCTTTCCATTTTCCATCCATTTCATTTTTAAAAATATAACAACTCATCATTGAATTAATCATACTTTGACTTAATCTTCTTTTCCAAATAGAATTCATTCTCGAAATAATAATTTCAAAATCTACATTTTTAATCCAATCTTTTGCTTCAAATTGCAAAATAAATTTAGGATTATCAAAATAAGTTAATTTTCTTTTATATTCATTATCAATATTCACTTTATTTTCTTCATCATTTTGATTTAATTTACTTCCTCCTGCATTATTCTCATTCCATTCTCCATTTAAAGAAGCACAATTATCTCCTAATAAAGGATATAATTCTATTTTTTTATTTGAATATATTTTCATTTCATAATCAAAAGTAGCATTTCTATCACTTAAAGTAGGAATGATAATCATAGGAGAATCTAATTTACTTAAAGTTACTTGTACTGAAGCACAATAAGTATTATTATAAGATGATTCATATACTAATTCAGATTGATTTATTGATTGTTTGGGGAATATTTTTTCAAAATCTAATTCTTTATTTGTTAATATTTTATTTGTTGAATTTATTATTCTTTCAATTGGTTCTAATTTCTTTTTTTCTTTAACTACTATTTGATGTTTTTCTGCTTTGCTTTGAACTAATTTTTCCTTATCTTCATCGTAATAAGATGGTTTTGTTATTAATAAACCTACTTTTGTTTCTTCATTTGCAAAATGACCTCCTACTTTTCTTAATATTATTTTACAACGAACATTATCATCGAATTTAATTAAATATTGAGGATTGTTTGGCCAATGAGGATTTTCAACATATTTTTTCTTATTTATTATATAACGAGGACCTCCTGATGTTACTCCATTTACCCATGTTCCATTTATTTTACTTTCAAAAGGCCTTTTTAATTCATTTATATAAATATCATCATTTGCAAATATTCTAAGCCAATAATTTGCATCTGGACGATATGGTTTAAATATTCTTTGATTTCCTTTTTTTTCTATTTCATACTTTGCTGTATATTCAAGATAAGGAATTAAATTTATATACAGATGATCTTTATTTATTGGTAATTTTTTCATATTTTGAGAATTATATTTTCTTATTATTTCCCTAAAATCAATATTCATTACTATTTCTCTTCTATTTCCATCATCTTTATCATTAATTGCTTTTTTAATTAATTTCTTCTCGTCTAAATCCCATATTCTACTATATCTTCCTTTAGTTAAAACAATCATAAAATTAATCTTAACATAATTCCCATTATTCATTTTTTGATCTTTTTGCATAAGTGAAATGATAATTTTACTATAAGGTTTTAATTCAATTTTATATTGTGGATTTAAAAAAAACGCTTCTTCAGTATCAATAATAATATCTCTTTTAAAATCACATTGAATACTAATTTCTTGTTTAGGTTGAATAGTTTGAATAGGTTGTGGTTTAATAGGAGATTTAACTCCAGAAGTGCTTTTATCACTATTAGAAATATTAGTAGTTTTCTTCATGGAAATTTTACTTTTTGGAACAATAGAAGTAGTTCCAACTCCTAAATTAGAACCTAAATGAGTAGCTCCTCTTCCCATAGTTTGTTTATTTTGAATTGTCACTCTTTGTTCTGGGAACCAAGGATCACTTGCTTGAGGAGAACCACCTGAACTTTCACCAGCCCATAAACCAGGGATGGTATAACTTGCCCATTCTTCAGGGAATATTCTACAATAATATAATGTGTTATATGATGCTATGAAATCATCAAATAACATCCAAAATGTACCATCTGTTGTTGATACTGTATATTCTAATTTTTCTGTTAGTTTCTTATTAGCTTCCCATGTTTCGTCTTCTGGACCGTATTTATGAAGAAATTTACCTTTGTCCCAGTGATTACAAAGGAATATTAATTTTAAATTTTCATATTCTGCTATATTTAATATTGTATATATTGTATTTGATAATATTTGCTCATCTTCACCACCATCTTTATCACTTACAGATTCATTTAATTCTTCTTTTACTTTCTCTTCATCATATTTCATACAACCAATTAAATAACCTTGTGAAATACATCTTGTAATTTCATCAAAGTAAAATTTTTTAACTTTATCATCAATATTATTATTACTATCTCTTTGGATTTTAATCATTTTACTCCATCCACCAGTAAAATCGACTAAGAAGTCTTTTAATAAAGTATCATTTAAAACAGAATAGCTACCAAATAATTTAGCATAAGCTTTTTCAAATAAGCTAATCCAAAAAGGACTTTTCGGAGTAAGTGCTCTACTTAATGAATATTCTCCTCTTTGATGAGCAGGTAATCGAGTATCAACAGTAACCGGTTTCCATTCTCCATCAACGAAAAATTGAAATCCACAAAAACCAGCTTTTAAATTATCATTAACATGTTCATAATCTAAAACTAAATTAGTGAAATATTCATTATATTTTTGAAATAACATTAAAACAGCACCAATAAAGAATTTATCATTTAAAATACCTCTAGTTATTTTAAACTCATGTTCAATATTATAATTTCCATTAGGATGTGGTTCAACAGTAAAAAAAGAAATCCCATCTTCTTCAATTGCAGGTCTTTCAAATTCAATTTCAAATTCACCATCTGGGTTTTCTCTTTCAGTACAAAAAATACTTTGATCACAAGGGAAATCTTCATCTTCAAATAATTCTCCAGTTTTTTCGTATTTTTCTCTTAATTTTTCATAATAAGAATATATAATTGTATTAGGTGTCATTGGAGGTTTCATTTTAATTTCATTATCACTATTTTGACCATCGACAATGTCATTTTCACTTCCGCTTCCTTCGTTTTTTCTCATCATTGAAGAATTATTCTCAAATATTGTTGTTGAATTATTATCATTTTTTATTTCTTTATTTGCTTGTGTTGGATTTGTACTTTGTTCTTTTTCTTTATTATTTTCTGTTGTTTTTATTTGTTCGTCTGGATGCTTTTCTAAAAAATCTTTACGAGATAAACGAGTGTTTCGACGAGAGTTTGATTCTGATTTGTTTTGTTCTTTTGTTATTTGGATGTTGAATTTAAAATTTGATGTTGTTGTACGGTTTTTTACAAAATCTACATTCACTTGAAATGAATCGTTTGGGTCTTCTATGTCGGAGAAATGATCTTGTTTGTCTTGCTTTTTAGATTCTTCTGTTATTGTAGCATTTTGTTCAGTTTCCATTAATATATTTATTTTGTTTTATTTTTTAAATTTTATTTTTTTTATTTGTTTTTTTATTTTTAATGTTGTTAAAATGTTAATCAATAATTTAATATTATTTCAAAATATTAAATATTTAATTAACAAAATTTGTTTTATTAAGGTTTTCATATCACTATTTTTATGGAATAAAAATAAAATGACTATTAATTCACAGTTTTAGATTTTAAAAATTATTTTCAAATAAAAGGATAATATTGTTATTATACTATGAAAAAAATAAATTTTTGTTTTTTATATAAATATTTAAAAAACTATTTAATCCTAAATTAACTTCAAAAAATAATAAAAAATGGAGCCTGAAGAAAAAAAAGAAGAAAATCCAACAAAATTAAAATGGCCTCCTTTAGAAAGTGATCCAAAAATATTTAATGACTATTTCCACACAATAGGACTTCCTTCAGGTTCATTTTTTAAAGAATTAATAACATTAGTTGACTTCAAAGAATTTTTAATAATAGAAGGACCTTTAATTTCCGTAATATTAAATTTTTCAAGAAAAGACAAAGAAAAATATAACAATAGCTTTTTAAAAGAAAAAATTCATCCTCCCAATTCAATTCCTTTTTTCATTAAGCAAACAAATGAATTAGATAATGCATGTGGATTAATTGCTTCTCTTCATTCTTTTGGTAATAATTCAAATATAAATTTTGAAAAAAATTCAATTTTAGAAGAATTTTTTCTTAAAGTTAAAGATCAAAATTATGAAGAAAGAGCTTTAACTTTAGAAAATTTTGATAAATTTAAACAAGCTCATGTTCATTATGCAAGTCATGGACAAACTAATTTAGAAAAAGTTGAAGAAATGAAAATAGGACATTATATTTGTTTTACTATTATTAATAATAATTTATATGAATTAGATGGATTGAAAGAAGGACCTTATTTAATTAAAGATAATGTTAAATATGATGATTTATTAGATGAAAGTTGTAAAGTTATTCTTGAAAGAATTAATAATGGATTAATTGATGAAAATGTTAATGTTATGTTAGTTGGAGGAGAAAATACTAAAATTACTGATTTATTACTTGATGAATAATATATATTTTTAATTAAATTATATGAAATTTGGAAAAAATTAAGTTTTTTAATTATTGTAAACCTTTAATTTCATAATATTAAATATTTCTTTTATAATTATTAAGAAAATAATAAATAAGTTAATTTTTCACAATTTTTAATTTGTTGATTGTTCTGTTTTGTTATTCACTTGAACGTTTAAAGAATTATTTTTTCTTACAGATACATTTCTACTATTTTCATTATTTAATTTTTCATATTCATGTTTAATTTTTCTATATTTAAACCAATAAACTAATATTGCAATTATAGTTATTAAATATAAAACAGGAATAATAAATAAACATTTAATCCATTTTCCAGAAACATTTTCAAAAAAAGAACACTTTTGATAATAAATATTATTTTCAATAAAATCAAAATTAAAATTAAAATCACCAGGATTAATTGTTTGAATTTGATTATCTCTATATTTTTTTTTCTCTCCAATAATAATATCATACAAATCACAATTTTGATCACATAAAGAATTAGTATATTCTATTTCTCCTCCTCTTAAATTTGTTCCAGAAATATTAAAAATTAAACAATTATCATCAGAATTAAAAATAATTGGTCTTTTTCCATAATGACAAGTTCCTTTATCATAAGATTGAATTTCTTTAACAACGCAATTTTTACATATATTAGGTGAAGGCCATTCAAAAATATAAGTACAATTATTATCCTTAACTTTTAATAATTTTGGAGATGAAATTTCATATTTATTACATCTTAAATATAAATAACTTTTATATCTTTTTGTATGATCTGATAAACATATATCACCTTCATTATATTCAATAAATAAACCTAATTTTCTATTAGCATCTATTGAATTTGGTAATATTTCTATTTTTTTTATTGTACTTGCTATATTTTTTTTTATTTTTACATTTGTATTTGTTAAATTTATACCTAATTTATTTATATTTATTTGAGTTTGATGATTTTGAACAGTAAATAAACCAAAAATAAAACCTTTTTTTATTTCATTTGATTTTTCATCATTAGCAAAATCAAATATATTTATTGTTTTTGGTTCAAATAATGAAATAAAAAATAAATCTTTTTTATCTTTAGTATTATTTGATGATTTTTTTTCTATTAAGCTAACAGGACCAATGAATGAATTGTTGTAACATAAAATTCCACTTTGATCAGAGCATATTTTTTGAATATATTCTTTTAAAGGATATAAATTAAATCTTAATAAATCTTGACTTTGTAAAATTACTTCATTTAATAAACAATTAGTCATATAATTATAAGTATAAATAGGACATTTTTCACAAAAAAAATCCTGCTTGATTGAACCGTTTTCACATTCAATACAAGATTTTTGCATTTTGTCTGGAACTTGATTTTCAGGACAAAAGAAGCATTTACTACAATTATCAATTGAGATTGAACCTTTTGGACATTTAATTAATTTTTTAATATGAGATAATTTACTTCCATATATTATTAATTCAGTTATTAAAACTGAATTATTTATTTTTAAAAACCCTTCAATTTTTTCATATAAAATTTCTAAGGTTATTTTACCTGGAGATAATATTTCATTTATTGATATATTTTTTTTTATATTTGTATAAAAAAATGTTTTTGAATCTATTATTATTGTAAAACCTTCTGAATTTGTTAAATCTAAATTAAATGATATTTTAATTGAACCTCCTGATTCTCCTATTATTATTTTTTTTCTTAAAACTTTTTCATTTTCATGATTTAAATAATTCCCAGTGAAAATCCCTTTATCATTACTATTAAATCCTTTATTTTCATCAAAAAAATCTTTAAGTAAAATTCCTGTAAATTCATAATTAAAATAATTAGAATAAATCATTCCTTCGGAACATAAATTTTCATCATCTTTTTCTTTTAAACAATCAATAGAAATAATTCTTTTTAACTTATCTTTATCATCACAATAAGTATTTTCTAAAGGTATAAAACTAATATTTTTTTTATTATGAACACATTCAGAAATAGAATCAATAATATAATCAAAATCATTGCAATTAATCATCTTAACACATTTATTTTCATTTCCATCAAAAAATTCTCCTTGAGGACAAAGAACACATTCTTTTTTATCATAATCGTAATATTCTTTAAAATCACAAGAAAAACATCTGTCACTTCCTTCAGGAGAAACTGAATTAATACATTTTTCACAATCATAAATTTTATCTTCTAAACCTATTAAAATAAAATTAGTAATATAAAACCTTAAAGGCATTTTATTTTCAATTTTTTCATATGAATAAAAAAAAACAATTTCATGTTCTCCTATATCAAAATCTAAATATAAAGCTTTCCATTTTGAATTATCTTTTTTATCATTAATTTCAATTAATTCAAAATCAAAAAACATTGATAATTCACCGTTAAAAATTCCATTATCTATAATTGAATCTTTTTTATATTTTAATATTAATCTTCCTGGATTTTTACTATTAAAAAAATACATAATTTCAATTAAATAATATGTTTCTTTACCTAAAAGTTCTCCTGTCATTATCATAGTTTTATCTTTTGATATTGATAACTTAGTACAATTATTATTTTGTTTTCTTCCATCGTAATCAATAGAAAAACAAGTAGTTTGAAATTTATTTAAATCATTTTCATTCCATTGTCCATTTATAATTATGTCTCCTGATGTACTAAAAGTATTTATTGGACATTTATTACATATTATTTTTTTTTCTTTAATATCATAATACTTTTTTTCTCCTGAATTACAAATGTTATTACATGTAGTATTAAAAGATGGAAGAGTACTATAAAGTGAAAGTAATGATTCATTGTCATTTTTTATATTGTCATAAGTACAATTGGATTTTAAATAAATTGTTATATTTTGTGTGTTTGTTTTTAAATCACATGATGAAAAGTATTGACCGTAATCTTCTATTGTACATGGATTATTTTTTGGTGATGATATTAATAAAAGGAAAATTAAGAAAAAAAGCATTTTTTCAAAATAAAGAAATATTAGTTTTAATTATTTAAATTTTTAAATTGAAATTATATTTATTTATATATAATAAATAATCATATATTTTTTAAATTGAGGAATTTAATTTTTATTTATTTAAGAGATTAATATTTCAAGATAAATAATTTTTTCTCAACAAAGAGGAACTCAAAAAAAGAATTATATATCGTTTAATGAAAATACTTTGTATAATTCTAATGAAAAAAAAGTATAATAGAATGTTTTTTAATTTTCTTTTAAATCATAATGAAAATTTCAAAACTTTTTTAAAATCAATAAAATTTTTAAAATAATAATATTCAATAATCATAAACTTGTATATAATAATATTATTCTAAAAAAATATTTAATTAATAAATAACTCTATTTCTAAAAAAGCTTTTAATATAAATGTAAAAAATAAAACAAAAAAAATAGGAAAAAAATTAGAATTCATATTTTTTTGAAAATTATAAAAATTAAAATAATTAATAAAATTATTTTTGTCAAAAATAGGTATTAAATTTATTAATTGCATGAAAAATAAGTTTTTCTAAAAAATTTAATTTATATGATAAAACAAAAAACCAAAAGTTAATAAATTAGATTTATCCTTTTTTAGTTTGAAAAAATAAAAATAACCAATAACCCTTTAAAAAAAGAAAAATTAAAATCATTCATTTTCTAATTAGAAATGTTAAATAGTTATATAATATTATATAATTATTTTTGATCTAATTAATAATTTATTTTATTAACTGTTGTATATAATTATTATTCTTTTATCCATCTAAAAAGATTAAAAATTTAGTTTAATTTATAATTTTAAATAAATATATATTAAATTAATTATTAATAATTTAAACAATAGACTTCCTCTATATACATCTTTTTCTTTTCTAAAATATATTCGGACATTTGTAGAATATTATTATTGTTTTTTTCATATATTAATTTTTCAATGTATTCTAACATTCCTTTTTTATTTAATGCGTTTATTATTTCTTTAATATATTCAAAAGAATCTTGAAAAGTTTCAATAATTTTAACTATACCTTGAAGACAATATTGAATAATAGTAAATTCATTTTGACAAATATTCATTAAATTATAAATTATATCAATTAAACCATTATTAACTAATAATTTTATAATTTCAAAATTTTTATTTTGACATAAACCTAAAATTGATAAAAAAGCATTTTTTCTCATTATTATATCTTTACTATTTTTTCCTAAGTCTAAAAGAGTTAAAATTAAATTTTCATTTTTAGAAATCGATTCTGAAAAAGAACAACTTAAATTCATAATAATACAACAAATCATACTAGAAATAGAATTTGATTTATTTTCATTTAATAACTCAGATAGAATATTTATAAAAGAATTATTGATTAAATAAGATTGAAAAATTTCTTCTTCATCAATAAAGATAAAATTATTAATAATTTTTAAACCCATATTTTTTAAATGCATATTTTTAGTATTTTCAAGTAAAGAAATAACAACATTAAAAATTGAATTTAAGGTTTCTGAATCATTAGGATAATTTATAACTTCAGAACATCTTTTATCACTTGTTATTTTATTAGTGATTTTATAAATAATATCAATTGAAAAATAAAAAGCATTTCCACCATTTGTTCTATTAGAATAAATTTCTTTAGGAGTTGATTTAATTGTATTAATTGCAATATTATAAATTTGAACTAATTGTTCTGTTGATATTAATTTGTTTATTTTTGAATTGTTTTCAATAAAAGAAGAAAAAGACCAAATAGAAATTCCTAATAATTGCCTGTTATTTATTATTTTTGGAATATAATTTAATAAAGTATTAATATAATCATTTTGAAGAATATATTCTGAAAATTCTTTATTATCTAAAGAAATATTTGTTATTAAATAAATCATATCTTTTAATTCATTTTCATTTATTGAATTATCTTCTTTTATAATTTGAGTAATTTTATCATTAACTTTATTTAGAAATAATAATTCAGTAAATTCACTTTCATAAGAAATAGAACTTAAAATATTAAAAATTATATTTCTTAAAGGAGGATTACAATAATCTATTAAATCAATCATATATTTCATTGAACCTGAAATAATAATTGCTTGATAAAAAACTTTACAACAAATTTCGGGAATTTGACTTAAAATATCTTTAATTTTTTGCAAATATTCATATAATTCTTTTATATTTGAAGTTTTAAGAAACATATTTAAATAATTATTGAATCTTTCCAAATTGTCTTTTGAATAAAGTTCTCTTTTATTTGTTAAGTCAATTAAAGGGTTTTTTGGATTATAAGTATTAATTCGATTTTTTTTGTTCATTCTTTTTTTGTTTATGTATTCTGATATTTTTTGTTTTCTAAGGGAGAGAGAATAGTTATATCTTTGATTCATCATATCTCTTTTTCTTTCTTCGTCTGTTCTAGAATTTCGCTTTAACATTTTTTATTAAATTAAATATTTATTTATTCCTCTTAAATAGTGAAAAATTATTTTAATATAATTAATTAATTGTAATTTTATTTCATTTTTTTTAATATGAATTCCCTAAACTTTATTTGGTTTAAAATAAATAGAAAAAAATAAATAATTTTAATTTGAAAATAAAATAATTAATTTAAATATTATCTCTTAATTTATTTCATTTCATCATTTTCTTTTTTTAATTTTTCAGTTTCTTCATTATCAATAAAATTATCATCATCATTTTTATGAATATTATAATTATAAATTAATTCTTTAGGATATTCTTTCAAAGCTTTATTTTTAGTATCTTCTGGACTAAAAGCTAAAGTTAAAACAACATTAATTATGGTGAAAAAAAATCCTAAATTATATCCAACTCTTGGCGCATTAATCATTAAAACAGGAGTCCATAAATTAAATAATCTTCCAAAAATTCTATTAATTGAAACAGCAACTGATTTAGTAAAAGTTGGAAAAGCTTCAAAATTTAATATATTATAATTCATTAATAAAGCATAAACACATATTCTCATAAAAATATATATTCTAATATAATGACCATTATAATATAAAGATGATAATAAATAAGATATTGATGTTAATAAATTTATTATTATAAAAATGCTTTTACTTTTTATAAAAGGAATATCATATGATAAGCCACCTAATATAAATCCTAATATATCACTACAAAATGATATTGTTAATGTTCTAAAAATATTATTTTGCTTTTTTAATTCTAATTGAACTAATAATAAACCATAATTTGCAATGAAACATACAATACAAAATAATATTAATAATTTTACTTGTGAAGGTAATTTCCATATGGTAATATAATCTAAATTACCAAAATTATTTATTAATTTTATTGAATTTTCTCTTTTTTCTTTATTATCTTTATTCTCTATTAAAATATTTTTTTCTTTCCATAAATTAAATTCTATTTGTGATTCATTTATTTTAGATATATATTCACAATTTGAAATAAAATCATTATATTTATTCCTAATAAAACAAGTTCGAGGTGAATCAACTAAATAACTTTTCCCAGCAATAGTACCTAATAAACAAATAATAGAACTTATTAAAAATATATATTTAATATCATGTGTTTTATAAGCAATTAAAGTTGATAATAAACCTGAGGAAGGAACAGAAAGAAAATAAATTAAGAAATAATATATTCTTTCATTTGGTAAAGAATATTCAGTAATATATTGTGGAGGACCTAATAGAAATATTAATAAAGATAAAGTATTTAAAATATATAATATTGAAGCAATGATATAATTGAAAGAAGGATAAAGTAAAATACTAGATGCAATATATAATAAACAAGATGATAATATAGTATTTAATAAACCTAAATATTTATATAAAAAAGGATAAAGAATTGTTCCTATTAAACCTCCTATAAAAAAGCATGTTGTTAAAAAGCTTAATTTTCTATTTTTACAAAATAATTCATAACGATTAATAAATGAGGTTAAATTAATTATGTTATTATTATCTAATATGTAATCAATATTTATGTGTGTTGAAGAAGAACAAATAAATTTTTTTTCACAGTTGTCTTTAAATATTTGACCTTCTTTACATAAATATCTTGTTTCATAGAAATATAAAGGTATTGCTGATATTGATGTAAAACCTCCTAATCCTTGAATAAATAAAATTGAAACTAATAGTAATGTATATAAATATCTGTTTTTTTGGGTTGTTTGTATTGCTGATTCTATTTGTTCATCTGAAATTTTAATTTTTTGTTTTTCCATTAATTATTTTTATTTTTTCATTTGAATTGTTTTTTGATTTATAAAAAATTATATATTAAATAATTTTTTTTTTGAATTTTCAAATTAATGATATTTTAATTTATATTTATTTGAATTATTCAAAAAGTTAAAAAAATTAAGGGTGATAATGCTTAATTAATTCTTTGATGATGAATAATTCTTTTAATAAGTATCATATTTTTCCTTTATTTTATATATTATAGTTTTTTTTATAGAATAATCTTTGGCATTTCTTTTATTATTTGATTTTTTCTTGTTGAATTGATTACATTTTATGAATATTACACTTTTATTTCCTCTTAATTGAACATAAATGCTTTTACAGAAAAAAATTATAGAAGAATAACTTATTAAGAATTTAGGATTTATATTCAATAATAAAAATTAAATATTATTTTTAAAAATTGTAAATTTCATTAATTAAATATTTTAAATGATTTGAATATGAAAAATAATCTTATTAAATAAAGTATTCAAATATTTGGATTCTTTGATAATTCTAATGTAACCACTCTTATATTATAAATTTAAATAACTAAATAAATAATATATTAGTAATTCAGAAAAAGAATTGAATAAAGCATAAACTTCATTAACTAAAATCAAACACCAAAAATAGAATTATAACATTTATAATTAATATTTTTTAAGAATAAAAAATTTTTTAAATGAAAATAATATCAAATAATTAAATATAATTTCTAATAATCAGATAACAATTAAATCTCTGTTTAAAATAATATATTAATATTATCAATTTTTCCCCAAAAATAAATTATAAAATCCAATAAAATAAAAATTTTTTTTTAAAATATATGTCTTCAGAAATTAAACCTCAAACAAATAACTTAGAAAAAAATACTCATTCTTCTCATTTTAAACATAATATAGAAAGAGTATGGATTATTGTGAGAAATTTCTGTATGTTAAGTGCATTAAATAGTAAAGCTCATTTTCCTCCTATAATTACAAAAGGACAAGACACTTGGACAATTGGAAATGAATTTGAAGGAAGATTTTTTGGAACTTTATTTAAAGGAAAAGTAATAAAAGTAATAAATTTACCTCATAAAAAACAAATAAAATGGGAATTAATAATTAGTCATAATTACATATCTAAAATCAATTTAAAATTATTTAAAGTAAGTAGAGATGACTCATCTATAATTTTATGGAAAAATAAATTTAATAGTCCTTTAAAAGATAAAAACTGTAAAGATGGATTTTTAGAAAGAGAACATTGGGAAGATTTAACAGAAAAAATAAATAAATTATTATTAGACGCTCCTTTAGATTTATATCAATATGAAGCAACAGTAATTTCAACAAAATTAGATGATATATGGGAATATATAATAGACTGTAGTAAAATGAAAGAAATTGCTCCTAAAAGTTTATGTGAAGAGTTAAATTTATTTGATAAAAAAGTAGGAGATGAATGTAAATGTTATTATAAAGGTCATACTTGTTATTTTACTGTTAAGATTCTTAATTTAGATTGTAGAAAAGATTGGAATAAAAGACTTTTAGCTTATGAAGTTCTTGGAGGAAAACCTAATCTTCCTAAACAAAAAGTTGTTATTCACGTTACGCAAATTAATAATAATGATTGTCATTTTTCGATGTTACATTCTTTTCTTGAAAATGTTCCTAATGAAATGTTAACTAATTTATCTAAAGAAAAGAAATATATTTTTTCTTGTTTGAAAAATAAATTAGAAAAAAATGAAGGAGAGAAAGAAAATAAAAAAGTGTAAAAAATGTAAATAATAATTTAAGTATTATTTTTTATTATTTTAGTTGGAATATTATATGGCAATTAATAAAGGAACTTTAAATTCTTAAATTTGTTTTTTTCCTTTTTTTTAATATATAGACAATTATGAGTTTTTTTTCTTTTTCTAAAATTATTTATTTTAATTTATAATTAAATTATTATTTATCATTAAGTTCACTATTCATTTGTTTTAAAAGAGCTAATTTAGTAGAAATTGAATCATATAATAATGAAGAGACTTTAGCACATTTTTGAGCATTATATTTTCTTCCTCCATTTACTTTAATTAATAATTCTTCTTTTTTTGCTTCGTCTTCATATTTTTCAGCTTGCATTTTTAATTTATTTATATTATCAATATATTGTTCTTGTGTACTAAATTTTTGTTTTTTTTCGTAAATTTTTTGTTTTGAAACAGGAAAAATTTGTAAATTATTTTGATGTAAATAATCTGGTTTAACATCTAATGGCTTTCTTTTATCTATATTATATCTATTATCTTTTTCTTTTTCAATTTGTTTATTTATTCTTTTATTTTCATTTTCTGTTTTATTTCTTGGTTTTTTAGGAATGAATGGTAATTTTATTTTTTCTTTTGAATTTTTTATGTTCTTATCATTTTTATTATTTATATTTATTTTCTTTTCATTATTATTTTTTTTTATTGGAATTAAATTATTTTTTCTTATTCTTCCATCACTACTATGATTTCTGTATTCTATTTCAAATTTATTTTTTTCATTTTTTTGATTTTTAATTTTCTCAAAGTTTAATTTATGAACTAATTTAGAAAATTCTCTTATTTTTAAGCTTTTATCAACTAATAATTTTTTTTTTTCATTTTCTTCTTGTTCTAAGTTTTTAGAAATTGAGAATTTTTTTATATTAATGTTAAAATCTTTTTCCATTTTTGATATATATTCATTTTCTTGATCTTTCATTTTCATTTTTTTAATTTCATTATTTGCAATTCTTTCAATTTTCATTTTATCAATTTTTAAACAGTGTTCTCTTATTTCTTTTAATCCAACAGTTTTTTTTCTTCTTTCTTCATGATTAATTGGACTGTTATTTTCTTTATTAATTAATATTAATTCATTCTTTTTTTTTTGATTTCTTTCTTCAATTTTATTTTCTATTTTATACGATTCAAGATATTTTTTTATGTTTTTAGGATTGTAATCTTCATTTATAAGCGAGTCTATTTTAGATAATATTTTATTATATTTTTCATCAAAATTCATTTTATTTGTTTTATAATTTAAATATTATTTTTATTTAAAATTTAAACTTTTTAATTTTTAAAAAATGAACAAAAATTTTGAAAAAATTTCTGAAAAAATATTACCTTTAAAAATAAGGAATATAATATGGTATAAAAATACAGATTTAATAATAGTTAATTGTGGAAATTACTTTGAGGTTCAAAGAATAAGTTTTAAACATGAAACTATTTTTAAATTTGAAGAAAAAACTGAAATATTTCATATTAGTATTTTAGATCCTAAAGAAACTATTTCTGTTATTTTAATAGATGGTTCTTTTAAAATTATTGATATGAATAATGGCGAAGTTGTTTTTTCTTCTTCTTTTAATAAAACTTTTTCTAAAAATTATTTATGCGGAGAAATTTTTAGTTTAGAAAATTATACAAGTGAAACAAATGTAAAAGATAATCCTTTTAGTAATGATCAGTTAATATTTAATTCTTTTTCTAAAATTGATGTTAGTAAAGTTAATTATTATAATAATGATAAATTTTTACTTAATACTTTTTTTATTTATGATTCTTTAAATAATGAATTAGAATTTTATCAAAAATTATTAAATAGTTTTTCTAAGATTAAAATCCTTAAAAAAGAAAGTGAAAACATTATAAATGTATTTCCTTTTGATATTGAAATTCTTCTTTTTGTTAAAATGTTAAATAATAATGATTATGAATTTAATATTATTAAATTATATAATTATATTACTTATAAAGAACATATTTTAATTTATCAATTAGCTTTTTCAAAATGTATAGTAGAATACATTTCAAAAATATTATCTTTAATTACTAAAATTATTTCTAAATTAGGTTATATATTATTTGATAAATACACTGATGCTAATGAACTTTCACTTAAAATTGATTCTTCTAATGAAAAAGAATATCAAAAAGAATTTAATGAACAATTAAAGAAATTATATTTATTTGGTAATATTTCTGAAAATATTAAAAATTTTTTACAAAAAGATTTATTTGAATCAAAGTCTATTTTAAAAATGGATGAGAAGATACATTTTAATTTAAAAAATGTACAAGATATTTTAATTGAAAATGTTAAACCTTCTTTAAATAGATTAGGATATTATTTAAATCAAATAAAATTATATTCTGGAATAATGGAATCAAAAAGTGAAGAAATATTAAATAATAATTTTAGAGAATTATATATTTTATTTGATAATTTTTTAGAAGAATTATTACAAGAAAATTTAGATTATAGAAATTTTCTAAGTTGGATTAATAGTTTTAATTGCAAAGAAAATAATAATAATTATAATAATTCTTTAAAAAATTATTTGAATAATATTTTAATTGATTATGAACATGTATTAAATTTTATCAATAATTATCATTATAATTTAAAAAATATATTATCAAAAATTCAAAATGAAGAAGAAGAGAAAAAAGTAATTAAAAATAATCAAAAAAAATTTGAAATTAAAATCGAATCAACAATTGATAAAACTAAAAATTTAACATTACAAAGATTTTTAAAGGAAAATAACTTAAATATAACAAAAGAATTAAATTCACAAAATTTAATGGATTTTCATTTAGAAAAAAACAATAAAAATACAATAAGAGATTATTTAAATTTATTAGACCAAAACATTGATAACATTAAAAAAAATTTTAATGAATTACTTTCAAAAAAAATGGAAAATATACCAATTAAATTTTTCACTTTAAAAAATATTCAATCTAAAATAACTGATTTATCATATATTCAAAATGAAACAAATGATTTTATTTTTTCATTTACAAACAATGAATCATTTAAATCAATTCTTTATTTAATAGTATATAATAAATCAACATCAGAATTTAAAATATCAAAAATTAATTTCACATATGAAAACGATATTAAAATCTTAGATTATAAAATAACAAAACAAAATGAATTAATATTACTAGTTAAAACAGTTAATATAGAAAATAATTTACCATCAATAAAGTATACATTAATATTATCAGTATTAACAAATTATAATTTTAATTTATTAAAAAGTGAAAACAATAATACTTTTAACTTATTTGATTATGGAAATGTAGAAGATATTAAAATAGACACATTTGCTGATGTTGAATGTTCAGATAATTCTTTTATTTCTGTTGGAGATAGAAGACTTCTTGCTTTAGTAAATAATACTTCTAATAAAATTACTATTATTGATATTTTAAATAATTAATTTTTTTATTTTTTATTTTTTTATTTAATTATTAATTATTTAAAGAGTATAAAATTCAAAATTAAAATTAAATATAAGTTAAATTTAAATGTCAAATCAAGAAAATAATGCTGAAGAAATAAGTAATAATTTACTTTCTACTTTACAAAATGGAATTTTGGGGGTTTTTAATTTAAATAAGGAATCAAATAAAACAAAAAAAGAAAATAATTCAGTTCATAATAAAAGTGAATTAGAAGAAAAAAAAGATATTGAAAAGTAAAAATATATTTTAATATTTTTTAGTAAGGAAGAAATAAGTTTAAGTTTTGGAAAAAGTGCTACAAAATCAAAAAAAAAATTGATTGAATATCAGAAACTTTTTGGAGAAGAAGTAAAAGAAGATGATAATTTAAAAAAAGAAGTTAAAGTAATTTCAAATGGAACTGAATTAGAAAAACAAATTGAAAACAATTTAATGTTTAAAAATGAGGAAAATAAAAAAGAAGAAATTTATGATGATAAAGAAAATAACTTAAGTCATATTTCTTTAGATCCTCCAAAAGAAATAACATTAATAACCTTTAAAAAAGATAATTCAAATTCATCTGAACAAAGTAAAAAAAATTCCTTAGTTGATAATCATAATAATATAAATAATGTTTTAATTGAAAATAAAAAATTAGATGTTGTTCAAGAAAGTCAAAAAGAAGAAACTGAGAAAAATAATATTAATGATTTTAATAAAGTCGTTGAAGAAGTTAAAAATTGTAATTCGTTAAAAAAAGAAGAAAATGAAATAATTAATAATAATAATTTAAATGAATTAAATGAAGAATTTCCACAGAATAAAATTATAAATATTGAAAAAGATGTTGAAATGACTTTAAGTAAAAATTTAATTTCAAGTATACCAATAAAAATAAAAAAAGATGAAGATAATATGAATAATATAAATAATAATATTAAAAAAAGTAATAATAAAAGTAATAATGAAGATAAAGTTCCTTCCAAAATCCAATCTAAACCAATTCCTATTTTTAAAAATAAAGAATTAAAAAATAGTATAAAAGAAAATAACACAAAGCAAAAGACTGAAACTTTACAAAATATTGAAATTAATAATCACATTTGCAATAATAATACAAAAAATATTTTCAATAATGAAAATAATAATTTAAATGATGATAAATGCAATATCATTGATAATAAAGGAAATATAACTTCAAAACAAAATAATAAAGAAAACACTGGTTTACATTTAAAAAAAGTAAAAAGTAAATTAAATCATAAAGTAAAATCAAAAAGAGGATTAAGTTCAGAACCTAAATATAATATTAATTCTAAATTAAATGAAAAAGTAAATATTCAAAATAATAAAGTAAATAATATAAAAGCAAAAAATGTTTTAAATGAAGTAACAAATAATATTCCTAAAATACAAAGATCTAAGTCAGCAAAAGGACATAATTTCCAAGTTAATTATAAGAATAATATTAATACTAATATTGGAGGAAAAGTTCCTTCTTTTTATTTAACTTATGTTCCTAGATTATATAATGATAAAATTTTAAAAAAATGGGAAGAAGCTAATCATAAACAATGGTATAAATTATCTCCAAAAAGTAGAAAAATTGCAAATGAAGAAATGGAAAAAATTAAAATTTCAATGGATGAAGAATTAAAATTAAAAAAGGAACAAGATGAAATGAAATAAATTAATTAGAATATTGGAAATGTTGACATTTAAAAAATATTAAATAAGGTTTTAATGAAGATTATTTTAAAAAAAACTTTTTTTTTTATTAATAAATAAAAAATAAATGAAAATTTTTAATTTCTTTTTCAATTGATTTTTTTTAAAACACATTTAAATTAATGAAATTAATTTTTATGAACAACATTCAAAAAAATAAAAAAATCATATTCACAAATTAATTTACTTAATATTCATATAATTATTTTTCCCTTAAAATATAAAAATAAAAAACTACACTTATTAATATTAATTTATAAAATACCTTAGTTACTCTAAATAAATTATTTTTTAAACTTAAATAACAAATAAATAAATAAATGAACAAAATATTAATAGATCCAACAATAACAAGAACATTTAAATATAACAACAATGAAATAACATCATGTTTATTTTCTCCAGAAACAAAGCAATGTATAGGAGGAACATTAAATGGAGATGTATTAATATGGACATTTAAGCCTCAAATGATTCCATTTAAATTACAAGGACATAAATCTTATATAAACGATATCTCAATAAATCCAAAAGGTAAATTAATAGCTTCAGCATCAAACGATAAAACAATTAGAATTTGGTTAAACACAGGAAAAAATCAAAGCAGTCATATTATAAATAGTCATTATGGTCCAGTTAATTCAGTTGATTTTAGTTTAAATGGTAAATTTTTATTATCTTCTTCTAACGATAAAAACATTAAATTATTTTCTGTTAATAATAAATTTAAATTTATTAACTCTTATATTGGTCATTTAAATTGGGTTAATTATGCTAAAATAAGTCCTGATGTTCATTTAATTTGTTCTTGTTCTAATGATAATACTGTTAAATTATTTGATTTAGAAAAAAAAAATATGATATATAATATTAATGATCATTTTGATAGTGTTAATTATTGTAATTTTTCTCCTGATTCTAATTTAATTTGTTCTTGTTCAAATGATAAAAATATAAAAATATTTGATATAAGAAATGGAAAATGTATATATCACTTAAGTGGTCATTTTGATAAAGTTAATAAAGTAATTTTTCATCCAAGTGGAAATTATTTATTAAGTTGTTCAGATGATTCAACAATAAAAATTTGGGATTTAAAAATGGGACAATTTTTCAATAGTGTAAGAGCACATAAAAATAAAGTAAAAGATATTAATTTTAATAAAGACGGAAGTGAATTTTGTTCTTGTGGAGATGATAAAGTTGTTTTAGTTTGGAAAAGTAATATTAAAAATATGGATATTGAATATAAACTTTTAAATGATTTTATAAATAATCAAAATACTATGAAAAGTTCTATTGATGAAAATAAAAAAAGTTCTTTAAGAGATAAAAAAAATTCTAATGTGAAAAATAAAGGAAAAAATAATAAAAATGTTATTAGTGAAAAAAATAGAATTACTAATGAAAATAATAAAGATTCTAATTATGAATTTACTACTTCTAGTGTTGATAGAATGATCATGCAATTAAATAATTTTTCTAAAACTATGAATGAAATGGGACAAAGAATTGAAAATGTTGAATATCAAATTGAAGATATTTATAAGAGAAGAAATATGGAGAATATACAACAAAATGAAAATAAAATTAATAATGAAAATGAGATTAAAGAAGTTATAAATGAAGAAAATGAAAGAGTTGATAATCCTGTTGAAATATTTGAAGATATTAAAGAACATGTTGAAGATATTAAATCCACTGAATAAATATTTTATATTATTTAATTTAATATTTTATTTTTTTTTAAAAAAATTGGAAAAATTAAAAATATTTTCCAGAATTCAAATTTGGAAAAATCCTAAATTTAATATAAATAAAACATAAAAATAAATAATTTTTAAAGAAAAAAAAAATAAAAACTCCAAATAACAAACAAACAAAAAATAAACAAATAAATAAAAATAATAAACAATAAATAATTTAAAAAAAAAAATATAAAATTAAAATAAGATTTATCAATAAAAAAAAAGAAAAAGAAAAAATAAATTATTCTTCAATTTTCATATATGAAAACTCTTTTCCTTTCTTCCCTCCAACACTACAATACATAGGATTTTCTTTATTAGGATAAAAATCCCCACTATAAACTTTTCCATTACTCATAGAAAGATTACCAAATCCAAAAGGAACTCCATTTTGCCAAAAGCCAAAATAACTATCTCCATTATTCCAACTCCACTTTCCAAAACCATAATAAGTATCTTCTTGAAATTCTCCTTCATAAATACCATCTTTAGTCTTATAAACACCATATCCAAATTTTTTCCCATTTTTAAACTGCCCTTCATAAATATAATTCCCACCATATAATATTCCATATCCATTATATTTATTATCAACAAAATTTCCTCTGTAAAATTTCCCGTTAGGAAAAGATAAAGTTCCAAATTTTAAATTATCATTTTCGAATTTACCTCTAAAAATTGATATGTTATTAAAGTAAAATATTATACCAAAACCATTTTTTTTTCCATTTGAAAAATATCCTTGATATATATTTCCATTATATTCTTTTAAGATTCCTCTTCCATGTTGTGAATCTGTTTGATTATTCCAATCGCCTATATATATTCCATTTGATAATGTTTTTTTTGTATAATGTACTATTTTTTCTCTTTGGTTTTTTTTTATTTCATTTAGTTTTTCATATATATCATTTATTTTTTCTATTTCCTTTGATGTAAATATTAATTTATCTTCTAATGTATTATTTTTTGTGTTTTGAGTTACACTTTGTTTTTTAACTATATTATTCTTTGTTATTGAATTTTTTGTATTGTTACTAATGGTGTTATCATTATTAGTATTATTGTTAAATAATTGGAATGAAAAATTTTTGTGATTTTTTGATATTGTTTTTAAAATATAATTTTCTTTATTCTTTAAGTAATCTATATAATTTGTAATAGAATCAAATAATTTTTGATTATGATTCTTTGATTCATTTTCTATATTCAAATTATCACTTAAATGCATTTTAATTGGATTTTTAATATTAAAATTTAGGAAATTTAAAGCATTATCAATAACTTCGAAAATACAAGATTTATTATTTTGTTTTGAAGTATATGATGTTAGGATTTCTTTTGAAAATTCTAATTCTAATTCATTCATTTTAATATATTTTTCAGAGTTAATTCTAATTTCTTCTGTTTTTTTTTCTAAAATTTGAATCATTTTATTAGTAATTTGTTTAATCTTTTCAATATGAACTTGAGCATCTTTAATATTTTTTTGAAGTTTATTAAGATTATTATATGAAAATATTAAATTTGAAGAATCACAAATAAAATGATTGATATGTTTAATTTTACAAAAATTACAAAAACTCCTATTACATGAATCACAATAACCAATACATTCTTTATTATCAGAAATACATTTAGTTCCTAATTTTAATAAATTTGCAATAATATGATTTTTAGAATATTCTTTATGAATAGATTTACATGAATAACAAAAATATTGTTTGCAATTAAAACAATAATACATTTTTAATTGATTAGAAGATAAATTTTCAGAACATTGATTACATATTAAACTTTTATTATGTTGATTATCTAAATATTCTCTTAATTCCATTTTAACATTATGTCTTTCTTGACATGAAGTAATTATTATTATTTTATTTTTATTTGTTTCAATATTAAATTTTGCAGGAAGAGGACATTGAGGACATGATAAATAAAGTATTGAATCATTTTTAACTACTAAAGCATTTTGATTTACTTCTGATATATCGATTTCTGAATTTAATGACATTATTTTTTTTTTTTTTGATTTGAATCTTTTTTCTTTTATGTTGTTTTTATACAAATTAACTCGTGTTATTTTTTAAATTTAGTCATTTATTTAGACAATTATTAGATAAATTTTATTTTATATTTATTAATTAATTTGTAAAAAAAATATTTTTTTTAAAATCAAAATCAAAATAATTAATTATCACATATTATTGCTATTTTCATCATAAAATTTTTTTAAATCTTTATATATTATTTCATATTCTTTTAATGGATCATAATGATGATTTTGAATCCAGAAATCAATTTCCTTAGTTTTCTTTAATATATGATTTTTACTAAAAGAATTTTCTCCTATTTTTTTTAAATTTTCATTTAAATCCTTAATTTGTTCTATTTTTTTAATTCTTTCCTTATTTTCCCTTTCTTTCACTTCATATTCTTTTAAATGTAATTTCATTGTTTTAATTTCTTCTTTACTATAATCTTCCCTATTTTGAATAATTAATTCTTTTTGAATTTTATCATTTTGTCTTGCTTTAACACTAATAATTGAATTATGATCAAGATAAAATAACAATTCAATAATAATTTCTCCTCTTTTTTGTGGTTGAAATCCAGTAACTGTAAATTCTCCTAAAAGATAATTTTTTTGAACTAATTGATTTTCACCTTCAAATATTCTAACTTTATAAGAAGTAGCATAATCTTTAAAAACAGTGAAAGTTTTTTTAAACACTCTTATTTCATCTTTGGGAGGTAATTGAGATAATTTTGGTATTATTGTTGCCATTGTTCCACCAACAATTCCTATTCCTATTGATAATGGTGTTGCATCTTTTATTATTATTTTTCCAATATCTTCTTCTTCTTCTTCTTCTTCGTCATTTGATAATTCTGCTAATCCTCCTTCATTATCCCCATTATTTTCTTCTTCTTCTTCATCTTCTTTTTCTTTTGAAAATTTTCGTGATAATCCTTCTTCATTAACTTCATCAGAATCTAATTCTTTTTTTTTTCATTTCTCATAGAGCTTTTTTTCATTCTTCCCATACTTTCATCTTCAAAATCATTCATAATTTCTTTTTTAAGAGATTTTTCATTGCTCATAGAGCTTTTTTTCATACTTCTCATATTTTCATCTTCAAAATTATTATTTGTTCCCATAATTTCTTCTTCACGAGGTATATTTAAAGAATCATTATAGTCATCCATATTCATCATTTTATTAGATTTTTCTCTTTTTGAATTTTTTCCCAAACTGTTTTCAAGATTGTCATTCTTATTTGAAGATAATTCTTCACTACTATCGTTCATAGAAACTAATAAATTGTTTTTTTTTTCAATTTCCTTCATATATGATTTTTTCTTACTACTATTATGATAATTATCATTATTT
>JAEEGK010004671.1_pt1 | contig 33445 bp, 27 predicted proteins | sample 8958771 | NCBI WGS metagenome assembly JAEEGK01 (sample SAMN16246547, study PRJNA631951) | gut metagenome | biome: gut microbiome; feature: rumen; material: SC-attached | host: Bos | place: Iran: Karaj | collected 2018-10 | reverse complement strand
GCTGGCAAGACATTCCCGATGCGAGGTGGCTATTGGAAGGGCATCCGCATAGGATTGTTCTGTTATGGTAACGATGGAATGGCACAATTTGACTATTTTCAAACTTCCTAAGATATGATGCAAAAGATGGTTAGGTTATACAGATTATGTGCCTTCGCCTTGTTGGTGATGGTGGTGATGGATTCAGTAGCTCAGGGCTATCGTGAAGGTGAACTGATCGTAAAATTCAGCTCTGAAAGGGCTAAAACCCGTGGTATGTCTGCAGTTGAAAGGATGGGGCATGTTGATGCCGAAAAGCTGATGCCTCTTACTGGAAACAACAAAGCCTCCACTCGAAGCACTACAGAGCAGAGTCTCGTCCCTGCCATTGGCATTCCTACAGAGGATATAGACCTCTCACAGCTCTATCTGATTCGTTTCGACCTAACGAGCATGACTGTTGAGGAGGCCGTCAAGGCTTATCAGGCTATAGACGGGGTGGAATATGCTGAGCCCAACTATCTTTTAGGACAGATTTCAACTTCAGACGAGGTGGCAAAATATCAAAGCGAACCACGATATGCTGAGCAATGGTATCTGGAAGCCATACGTTTGCCTGAGCTTTGGCAACAGGCTATTATAAAAGAAAAACGCCCCGTGATAGCTATCCTCGATACAGGTGTCGACACCTCGCATCCTGATCTGAAGGACAATATCCTGGCTGTGAAGAATGTTATTGACGACAATGATGATGTGACTGATGAAGTGGGGCATGGGACGTCGTGTGCCAGTATGGCTGCAGCAGTATGCAATGGTGAGGGAATGGTGGGAGCCAATCCGATGGCCCAGATCATTGCCATCAAACTCTTTAAGGAATCGACAGGTGCCACTGTCGCCAATGAAATCAAGGCTTACGATTTTGCACTTAGTAAAGGGGCTGATATCATCTCCATGAGCTATTCTAACCCGATTGAGTCAGATGCTTTGCACGAGGCCCTGAAGAAAACTTCGCAGCAAGCTATCATGGTATCTGCATCAGGCAATGAATCGACGAGTATCTACGAATTTGCCAATATGCCAGCTGCTTGGCCCGAAGTTATCGGCGTGATGGCTACAAACCGCCTTGGACAGTTGGCCAAGTTCTCGAATTATGACCTCGATGGTGCCTTTTATTCTGCTAACGACAAGCCCTATAATTATGAGCTCTATGCGCCTGGGGAGAATGTACTGACTGCAAAAACTGGTGGTGGTTATCGCATCATCTCAGGTACTTCGTTCGCTTGTCCGCTCGCAGCAGGAGCTATCTCCCGCCTGCTTCAGTGCCGTGATTTCAAGAACCGTGAAGAGCTGGTTCGTGCCTTAGCCGAATCTGCAGGCAGTCATCTCGACATGATGCAGGCTTATCAGTACCAGGAGCCTATCAGTAGCGTGTTTACGCGAAAAATCAATGGAACTGATATGACCTTTAATAAGATGGGTGACAATCGCGTGGTGATTGGCGATGGACAGCACGCCTGTGTCAGCAGTTCGCAGATAGACTCCCTCATGATTCCGCAACTCGTAGCTGGCTATCCGCTCGAAGGGGTTGCCGATCATGCCTTTGAGAGCTTAAACACCAAGAAGCTTACCTTTTGGGAGAATATCAAGGAACTGGGTGCCAGCGCCTTTGCAGGAGCAAAAGTCGATACGCTCGACTTGAGGAGAATCACAAAGCCGTTTACGTGTGGTGCAGGATGCTTCGATGATCAGTTTTACAAGCATTGTATAGTCAGGGTACAGCGACAATACTTGGGTGATTTCCAAGGTAATGACTCTTGGAAAAACTTCGCCCATTTCCTCACGGATGAGTTCTATTGGAAAAACAGCGATGGCGTACAGATTAACTTCAATATTATCGATGAAATCGCGAAAATTGCTGCTGTCAGTCAGACAGTGGATACTCGCAAACCTGCTATTGATGCAAGCCTGAGTGGCAAACTCACCATCCCCACAGAGGTAAACGGCTACAAGATAACAGCTGTAGGCGTTCAGGCTTTTATGGGTTGCTCGCTACAGGATATCGAATTGCCTGAGACCATCGATAGCATCGGCAAACAGGCCTTTGAGAATTGTGGTGACCTGGAATCTGTTGTTCTGCCCGATAATATTACTGCGCTTCCTGAAGCGTGCTTCAATTTCTGTATGTCTCTGTCGACAGTTACACTGCCTAAGCACCTGAAATCCATCGGAAAGGACGCCTTCTGTGGATGTGTCATGAGTACAGTTACGATCCCGGCAGAGGTGACCTCCATCGCCAAAGGCGCATTTGAATGCGATGGTCTGAAGTATGTAGTATCACTGATTACAGAGCCATTCGATTTGGGAAGCAGCAAAAACGATGTCTTCTCAACTTGCGACACGCTGTATGTGCCCAAGGGAACGAAAGCCCTTTACGAGGCAAAGCAAGGTTGGAAGGATTTTGCCCATATCCTCGAATCGGAGCCTACAGGCATCCATCAAGTGCTGCAGGCTCCTGCTGAGAATACTACCTATTACTCCATTGACGGCAGACAATTAAAAGATGCTCCACAGCGCCAAGGTATTTACATCCGTCAGGGCAAGAAAATCCTGGTGACGAAGTGAGCAGTTCTCAGTCGCCTACATATTTTCCAATGAAGAAGATCGTACCTGTTGACTGCTCGCTGATGACGTAGAGGAACGGGCGCGTGGCGTGGAAGCTGACGTGCTGGGGCTCGGAAGGAATAGCTGTTGCTTTCATGCCAATCACTGTGATGGCAGCCGCCTCTGTACCCTCCTCATTCAGCTTGATCTTTGCCACCTGCTTCATCATGCTGATAAAAGTCGGCTTATTGCAGAAATTGGGGAATTCTGCCAGATTGGGGTTAAAGGCATTCGGCATACCCAGAGTTGACATAATCTCTTCCAGCTTGACGTCCGATTGCGACTCGAAGCGAGGCAATTTTACATCCACGATAGCACTGCCCATCCACAAGTAATTTTGCCATGTATCTGCTGTCAGGGTCTTTAATACATCACTGATGGTCTTTCCCTCCTTCGGCAACAGGATGGTCATACGATAGGCATTGTTGCCATAAGGCAGACATAGAGCCTGACACAGTTCGTTCTCCGTATAGTTGAACTCATGCTCCTGATGCATCATCGGTACCTTTTTCTCTGATTTGTAGCCTTTGAAGGTCTCGTCATTGGTGTTATTCTTGTCAAACCTCTCTGCCCACGCACCCTTGAAGTAGATGGCGTTTAACAGATAGCTGATGGATGTCGGATCGAACTCATTCTCCTTCAATACCTCAGGGATCATCCCCTGTGTATGGTCGCTTCCCCACTTGTTGATCACGTCAAGTGTCTTACCGTCAGCAAAGTTGCGTGTCTCAGGCTCTGCATCGTAGAAGGTCTTGGCCTTGCTCACGAAATCGGTATTCAACTGATAGCCTTGGTTCATATAGATGGTGTTGGCTATCATCACCTTCGTCAGCTTATCGAGGTTTGGTGCCTCAGTAAGCATTTTCTTGCAAAAATCATTGATTCCATCGGCACCAGCCTCGCCAAATCCCAGCACCTTATTGATCTGTTTCTGTGTATCGCCTGCGGCACCGTTGTTCAGCATGCCAAGGGCATAGGTAATACTGATGGGTGAGATAATCTCGCTCTGTTCACGAGTCTGTTTATTCATGATCTCACGAAACAGATTGAAGGCGAAGTCGTTGTTATTGTTCACCAGTTCCTGCTCAGTACGAGTCAGAGAGATGTACTTAAGCTCATTATCCTCGTTCGTCAGAGTAGAATCTGAACCATCAGGACAGATAACAAACACAGGATCAGTTGTTTCAGAGTCTGAATCCAATGTACAACCTGTTATGGCTGTTGCCATCATCAGGGCGATGGCTGCCCATACTACTGATTTCTTCATATCATATATAAAATGACCTCATCCTTATTATATAAACTATGAACAGCCGAAATATTGCAAGATGTGGAGTTAAAAGATGTTATTGTAGGCAAAATATATACCCTAACGAAAGACTTGAAACACTATCAGAACAAACCTCCAAAGATAGTCTGCCCAGATCCTTGGGTTTTGTTTGTTATCTTACGACAAAAAATTAAATATTTAATGACATATGACATAAGTCTTGTATTAAATAACTGATTATTAGTAATTTATCTTCAAATTGAAAACCTCATTAATGACATAAAAACGACATATTAATGACATACTAATGACATACTAATGACATAGATAAGCCTGTTTTCAGGTGGTAATCTTCAAATACAGCACTATTAATGGCTCTGTAGGGAGCTATCGTTATCGACATTTCCACCTTCTAGGCTTTTAATCCCTAAACGGCTTTTGAATTCTCTAGAGAATTTGAGGCTTACCTTTAGAGTATCTGTTGCTTAGTGCCTACTTAACCTTCAAATTCTCTAGAGAATTTAAGAGCTACTATTAAGATGCGTTCTGCCGATGCGGTATATCCATCTCTTCTACCTCCCTTAGAAACACTTCCTTGCCTCATATCGCATCATAAATATGATATTTATGTCATTAGTATGTCATTAATATGTCGTTTTTATGTCATTATGTAATTTTGCAAAGTATTGATAATAAGATGTTTAACGCAAAAACATGTCATATGTCATTAAGTTTTGTGATTTTATGATATTATTACAATATAAAGTGTAATTAATAATACTTGTATACAAAGAAAGAGGCATCCGTTTGGATGCCCCTCTAAAAGAAGTACCCCGACCGAGAATCGAACTCGGAACTAAGCTTTAGGAGAGCCTTGTTATATCCATTTAACTATCAGGGCGTGTGGTTTTCGTCTGCAAAGGTACGGAGAAAAGACGGAAAAACAAAATAATCGGGCGAGTATTTTCAAATAAACGGCACTTATTTGGAAATAACCCTGCCTTATTTCAGAATAACCCTTACTTATTTTCAAATAAGCGCTCCTTGTTATTTGTTGATAAATACGAGGTGTTTGCTGAATCTTTTTGAGGGTTGGTTGAAGGGAATGGTTGTGGGCTTAAACTTTCTGATGGGCTAAGCGTCAAAGGTGTAGTTGCAACTGAGAGTAAAAAATCAATGTATAACAAATAAAATGTATAGAATATGAAAAGAATGATTTTGACTTTGATGGCTGCCGCACTGGTTAGTATGGCAGCCCTCGCACAGGAAGAGAAGCAGGGTCAGCGCCCTGAGCCGAAGTTCGACAAGGCTGAGATGGTTAAACATCGCACGGATGAGACGGTGAAACGTTATAATCTGAACGATAAGCAGGCCCAGCAGTTACTGGAACTGAACAATAAGTATGCTGACAAGATGGAGCCTCGTCCTCCACATCGTGGTCACAAGGGTGGTCCTGGTCGTCCTCCGAAGGATAAGGGTGATTGTAAATGCCAGTGCCAAAAGCCCCAGAAGGATGATCAGCGTCCTGCTCCTCCAAGGGATGAGAAGCGCGCAGAGCGACACAAGAAGATGAAGGAGACCATGGAGGCTTACGATGCCGAACTGAAGAAGATCATGACTGCCGAGCAGTTCAAGAGCTATCAGGAAGACATGAAGAAGCATCGCGAGCATCACGAAAGGAAATAACAAAGGTTACACTCAGTACATAAAAACAGGCTGCACCCCGAAAAGAGTGCAGCCTGTAATATTATTAATAAGGTGTATGCCTTATGTTTTTACTTCTTGGCAGGTGTAGCCTCGACATCCTCTTCCTTGATGGTGCGACCTAAGGTCAGGTAAGCCGTAGGAGCAGCGATGAAGAGTGAAGAAAGCGTACCGAAGATAACACCAAGGATCATGGCGAATGAGAACGAGCGGATGCTATCACCACCAAGGATGAAGATAGCGAGCAGCACGATCAGAGTCGTCACAGAGGTGTTGATGGTACGTGCCAGCGTCTGGTTCAGCGAATCGTTGAACAGCTGCTGACGGTCGCGCTTGCCATAGAGGCCGATATTCTCACGGATACGGTCGAATACCACCACCTTATCGTTGATAGAGTAACCAATCACAGTCAGGATAGCACCAATGAATACCTGGTCGATCTCGAGTGACATGGGCACCCATCCCCAGAGTACTGAGTAGAAGCCGATCACTACGAGTGCATCGAGCGCCAGAGCAACGGTAGCACCTATAGAGAAGGCGAGGTTGCGGAAGCGGAGCAGGATGTAGAGGAAGATGGCAATCAGGGCGATGATCACAGAGATGATAGCACCGTAAGTGATATCCTTAGCCACTGAAGGACCTACCTTTGCAGAACTGATGATAGAGCCACCCTCGCGAACATCGGGGTTCTTGAATGCCTCAACATCAGCCTGGCTGACGAGCTCAGCCTTCTTCAGGGTGTTGAAGAGGATGGTCTCAGCCTGGTCGTCAACCTCAGGATTATTCGACTCGATATCCCAGTTGGTAGAGATACGGACAGTCTTACCGTCGGCACCGAGGGCAATGACAGAGGTGTTTGCCTCCTGATCAGCCTTCTCACCCATCGTGTTGATGAATGCGCCAGCCATAGCCCTACGTACATCCTCTACTGGAGTAACCTTATCGAGCACAACGACGTAGTTGCGACCACCAGTGAAATCGATACTCTGGCTCAGACCACGAACAGCGAACGAGATGCAGAACAGAATGGCAGCCACACCCCAGATGGTGAAGGTCTTCTTGTACATGCCCATGAAGTTGTACTTGGCATTCTGCATGAGGTTCTTTGAGTAACCTGTTACGAAGGTGAGGTTTGTCCACTTATCCTTGCTCAGCATGAAGTCGTAAACGATACGTGTCATGAACACAGCTGTGAAGAAGCTGACACAGATACCGATGATCCAAGTGGTGGCGAAGCCTTTCACAGGACCTGTACCGAAGTAGAGCAGGATAATACCTGTAATCAATGATGTGAAGTTAGAGTCGAAGATGGCGCTGAAGGCGTTAGAGTAACCCTTGTTGAGTGCCTCTTTCACGCTGAGACCCTTCTTCAGCTCTTCCTTGATACGCTCGTAGATCAGCACGTTGGCATCCACAGCCGTACCCAGTGTCAGTACGATACCAGCGATACCAGGCATCGTCAGGGCAGCCTGGAATGATGTCAGAATACCCAGTGTGAAGAACAGGTTGAACAGCAGGGCGATATCTGAGAGGATACCTGGGATGAAGCCGTAGAGCAGGATCATATAGATCATCAGGAGCACGAAGGCCACGATGAATGACATAATACCCTGTTGGATAGACTGAGCACCCAGTGACGGACCTACAACCTCCTCCTGTACAATACGGGTAGGAGCTGGCATCTTACCAGAGTTCAGTGTGTTTGCCAAGTCTTTGGTATCCTCGATGGTGAAGTTACCAGTGATCTGAGAGTTACCACCGTCGATCTGAGTGAGGATACGGGGAGCAGAGTAAACGGCGTCGTCGAGCACGATAGCTACAGCCTTGCCGATGTTCTGCTTGGTGATCTGGCTCCAGCGGCGGGCACCGTCAGAGTTCATCTGCATAGATACAGAGGGATGGCCCATCTGGTCGAAGTCGTCCTTGGCGTTGGTGATGACATCACCCTCCAGCGGAGCGCGACCTGAAGGCTCAGTGATCTTCAGGGCATAGAGCTCGAAGATGTCACCCTTGGTATTCTGACCTCCGAAGTCCTCAGCCTTGGCACCCCAGCGGAGCTTCAGCTCAGCAGGCAGGATCTGACGGGCGAGGTCAGAGAAGATAATCTTGTTGATCTCAGCGGTATCGCGAGCGTTGGCATAACCTACGATAGCGAGGGTGTTACCCTGAGTGGGCTGGAAGATAGAGAACAGGGGGTTCTGCTTCTTGGCAGCCTCGAGGGCCTTGTCATCAGCCTTGGTATCCTTCTTTGCCAGTTTGGCAGCGAGGTCACCAGTGTTAGCTGCAGCCGTATCGGCAGGAGCAGCCTCCTCAGCAACGGCAACTGTGTCAGCAGGAGCAGCATCGCCGCCAGTGATGGCGTAGCGCTGGTTCAGCTGAGCCAGCAGCGGGGTGATCTCCTGAGAGTTGTAGGTCTCCCAGAACTCGAGGTTGGCTGAACCCTGGAGCAGCTTACGAACACGCTCGGGCTCCTTGATACCAGGCATCTCGACCATGATACGGCCGCTCTGGCCTTCGAGCTTCTGGATGTTTGGCTGAGCAACACCGAACTTATCAATACGGTTGCGGACAACGTTGAATGAGTTGTCTACAGCCGACTGTACTTCAGCACGGAGAGCACTCTCTACCTCGGCGTCTGTCGACTGTGTGCTGACCTTGCCCTTCATTTGCTGAGTGGCAAAGATAGCAGCGAGGGGACGTCCGCCTGCCTCTTGTTTCCAATACTTCACGAACAGAGAGATGAAATCGTTCTGGCTGGTCTCCTCTTCCTTCTTGGCAAGCTCCATGGCCTTCTTGTAGGTAGCGTCCGTCTTGTGGTCGGCGAGCACGTCGACAACATCGGGTACAGATACCTCGAGGATTACGTTCATACCGCCTTTCAGGTCAAGACCCAGGCCAATCTCCATCTCACGGCACTGCTTCAGAGAATAGATGCCCATATACACCTTCTCGTTTTTGATTGAGTCGAGGTACTCCGCACCAGCCTCCTCACCCATTGCGGCAGCCTTACTTTCGAAGTGGCGTGTCACGAATGAGAAGGAAAGGTAGAAGCAGCACACGAGAATCAGAAGCACTGCGATAAATTTTACAATTCCTTTGTTTTGCATTTTGATTTTTGATGTTATTTATTGTTATTTAATTCTGTTCGCGCATATTTGAGCGTGCAAATATAGACATTTTTCCGCAAGTGGGAAAATTTCTTGGCGATTTTCGTCAATTTTTTAAGGTTTATCAGCCATTTTTAGCCAACAGATGATAGGATAATGGTCACTTGCGTCCATTTCGTTGTCGATTTTGCAATTGTAGGGTTGGATATCTTCCGAACACATGATGTGGTCGATGCGGAAGTAAAATCCTTTCTGATTATATGACAAACCGATGCCTAATCCTGTCTCTACGAAGCAGTCTGTGAGTCCATCGGCTATTGTCCGGCGGGAGTAGGAAATGGGGCTGTCGTTGAAGTCGCCACAGACGATGATGGGGTACTGTCGATGGGCCTCGATGTATTCGTGAACGGCATCAGCCTGAGGGGCACGCTTGGAAGTGGCCTGCCCCAATTTGCTGAGCAATATGAGGGATTCTTCCTTGAGCGTGTCGCGTTGTTTCACCTCGCCCTTCAGTATCTCTTTGTAGCGTGTACGGTCTTCTGTTGAGAGGTGGGTGGTCTCCAGATGGTTATTGATGACGAGCAGCGTGTCGTCCTTGACCTTGAGGAAGTAAGCGACTGAACCATTAGCTTCCGACTTGTAGGGTATACGCTCCTTCCTGATAATGGGGAACTTGGAGTGGATGCCCACACCATTCATCGAGGTAGGTCGTTTGCTGAATAACGTTGTGTCGTTGTACGGATAGATCTTCTCATACCACTGGAAGACGAAGCGTCGCCATGAGTCAACGTCTTCCTGGATGCAGACGATGTCGGCATCTTGTTCCTTCAGGTATTTGTAGACGGTCTCAAAGCCGAATTCATACTTATAGTTGCCTCCGTATTGGCAGACGTTGTAGGATATCAGCTTGATGGCTCCTTCAGGCACCTGCTGGGTTTTGTGGATGGGCAAATAGACCGTCAGCGGGGGATAGACAATGGCATAGCCGAGGATGGGAATCCAGAGTTTCTTCCACTTGAACGTGAGCCAGAAGAAAAGGAAGAGCAGATTGGCTATGAGGAACACAGGAAAGGCCATGCCCATGTTTGAGAGCATGGGGAATCTTTCGGGATTGATATGGTCGGCATAGCCTGCCAGAATCAGTAAGAGCACAGTGGCCACGTTGGCACCGGCCACGATATTCACCGTGAGGGTCTTAAGTCCGTTAATCATCGTTGGTTACTTGCGTCAAAGAGCTTTTTTTTCTCTTCCTTCGTCAGACTGTCATAGCCGCTCTTGCGGATCTTGTCAAGAATGGCGTCTATCTCTTCCTGATTCTGTTTCTTGCGGGCGTTGTACTCCATGTCATCCTGCTTCGAACCACGTTCGACGTGCATATGATTGTTGTCATACCTGCCTCGCCCTGTGTCTCCTTGGTTCTGACGACGTTGTTCGAAGTTTCGCCTGAGATTGTCGAAGAACTGCTGGCCACGACTGCGGTCATAGCCGGAATCAGGATGACGGTTCCAATAACGTATCATCAGATAGCCGAAAAGCATTCCTCCGAGATGGGCCGTGTGAGCCACACCGTCGCCTGATGAACCTAAGGCTGAGAAGAACTCGATAGCCACATAGCCCATGACGAACCATTTCGCCTTGATGGGGAAGGGGAAGGGAATGATAAACAACCGCTCGTTGGGGAAGGTCATACCGAAAGCGAGGATCACGGCATAGACAGCACCTGAAGCACCAATGGTGGTCCACGCATTCAGGGCACTGGCATAGTGATGTCCGTATTCGAAAACGGTACCCAGGCTGGCGCCAGGAACAGATTCGGCTACTGTCATATAGAACGAACCAAACTGGGCAAGTTCCTGCAAAAGTCCTGCACCGATTCCGCATGAGATGTAATAAAAAAGGAACTTCTTCGGACCCCATACGTTTTCTATGACACAACCAAACATCCACAAGCCGAACATATTACTTAGGATATGCATGAAGCTGGCGTGCAGGAAGAGATAAGTCACCAACTGATACAGATGGAAGTTGCTGGCCAAAAAGAAATGCAGACCTCCGATGTCAGCCAGGTCGATGCCTCGCATTTGGAGAACAAACGTAGCAAAGAATGCCAGCAGATTAATAATCAGCAGATTCTTGGTGATGGGTGGTATACGGAACATCATATCATTTATGATTTACAAATTGACGATTTATCTATTTACGATTTACAAATTGACTATTTACGATTTGGCCTTACGGCCTGTTTTGCGCGCAAAATTACTAAAAATATCTGTTTTTCATGCCGAAAAGAGCTCGAATACAACTATTTTTCAATAAAAAAGTAATTTTTTCTGTTTTTTTGTTGTTTCTTTAAATACTTTACACTATATTTGCCAAGAAATTCAATCAAATATTAGTTATTACTATTAATAATTCATTTAAAAAGTATTCTAAATTATGAACAAAACAGAATTGGTAGAGAAGATTGCAGCAGGTGCTGGTCTCTCAAAGGTAGATGCTAAGAAGGCTCTCGATGCAACAGTTGCAGCTATTAAGGACGCTCTCGTTGCTGGTGACAAGGTAGCTCTCGTTGGTTTTGGTACATTCAGTGTAAACGAGCGCCCCGCTCGTGAGGGTATCAATCCCGCTACAAAGCAGAAGATTAAGATTGCTGCTAAGAAGGTTGCCAAGTTCAAGGCTGGTGCTGAGCTTGCTGACGCTCTCTAAATTAATTTTGTAAATAAAAATTAAGGGGTTCCAATCGGAACCCCTTTTTTCGTGCCGATTTATTTCGGCTGTTTGCCGATGTAGGCGAGGATACCACCATCGACGTAGAGCACGTGACCATTAACGGCATCTGAAGCATGAGAAGCCAGGAACACAGCAGGACCTCCAAGTTCAGAAGGATCGAGCCAACGGCCAGCAGGCGTCTTGGCGCAGATGAATGAATCAAATGGATGACGGCTACCATCTGGCTGACGCTCACGGAGAGGAGCAGTCTGAGGTGTAGCGATGTAGCCCGGGCCGATACCGTTACACTGGATGTTGTACTCACCATACTCTGAGCAGATGTTGCGGGTCAGCATCTTCAGACCTCCCTTGGCAGCTGCGTAGGCAGAAACGGTCTCACGACCCAGCTCTGACATCATCGAACAGATGTTGATGATCTTTCCCTCACGACGCTCCATCATCTCAGGGATAACAGCTGAAGAGCAGATGAACGGACCTACGAGGTCGATGTCGATGACCTGCTGGAACTCAGCGCGCTTCATCTCGTGCATAGGAATACGCTTGATGATACCTGCATTGTTCACGAGGATGTCGATGTTACCAACCTCAGCGTGGATCTTCTCTACGAGTGCCTTGACTGCGTTCTCGTCAGTGACGTCGCATACGTAACCCTTCACGTTCTCGATACCAGCCTCCTTGTAGTTAGCCAGACCGCGCTCCAGGGCTGCGTCGTTGATGTCGTTGAAGATGATGGTCTTGATGCCTGCAGCTACGAAAGCCTTGGCAATGTTGAAACCGATTCCGTAAGATGCACCAGTGATCCATGCATTCTTACCTTCGAGTGAAAATAGATTTGCCATAATTGTTTGTTTTAGAAGTTTATTTTAATTCAGTGATTTTGTAAAAGTCTTGATCTCCGTAGTCGAGGTTCTCGCCACCCATACCCCAAATGAAGGTGTAGTTATGCGTAGCTGCTGCCGAGTGGATGCTCCATTCTGGTGACAACACAGCCTGTTCGCCCCGCATCCAGAGGTGGCGTGTCTCCTGTGGTTCACCCATGAAGTGACAGATGGCCTGATCCTCGGGTAGTTCGAAATAGAAGTAGGCCTCCATGCGTCTCGAATGTACGTGCGCTGGCATTGTATTCCACACAGAGCCAGGGGCCAGTTCCGTCATTCCCATCTGTAGCTGACAGGTAGGCAGTACCTGGTTCACGATCATCTTGTTGATATTGCGCTCATTCGACATCTCCAGCTCTCCCATGTGAGCCACCACAGCATCCTGTTTCGTAATCTTCCGACAGGGATAGGCCGTGTGGGCATTGGTTGAGTTGAAGTAGAATTTCGCAGGCTTGGCAGCATCATGGCTGGTGAAGACGACATCGCGATCGCCTCTGCCGATGTAGAGTGCTTCCTTGTAGTCGAGTTCAAACACTTCATCGCCCACTTTCACGCTGCCTGCACCTCCCACGTTGTAGATGCCGATCTCACGGCGCGTAGTAAAAAAGTCGGCCTTCAGAGGATCGATCGCCTCCAGCTTCAATGCCTCGCCTGCAGGCATGGCCCCTCCCACAACCATACGGTCATACATCGAGTAGGCCATGTTCACTTCGTTGCTGGTGAAGATGGTCTCAATGAGGAAATCGCGGCGCAAGCGGGCTGTATCATAGTGCTTGGCATCCTCTGGGTGAGCCGAATACCTGACTTCGTAGTTAGTCTTCATCCCAATATTTTTTGTTTGCTGCGTGCAAATATACAAAATATTATATGGTTGACAAAATATGAAGACTTAAAAATGGCAAAAAACGTTGAAAACGTTTTCGTGCTTACCAATGCAAGCTGGGTGAAAATATCATCTTGGGAGTTGGACGACTCGGATTCGAACCGGGAATGACAGAACCAAAACCTGTAGTGTTACCATTACACCATCGTCCAATGCGGGTGCAAAGTTAGTGAAAATTTAGCATATCGCCAAATTTTCACTGACTTATCTTATTTTACGATCAGCAAATAGTAGTTCTTTTTGCCTTTCTGGGCCAAAAGATACTTGCCGTCGATGAGGTCTTCAGCTGTGATGGCACGGTTCTGATCCGCCAGCTTCTCCTTATTCAGGCTGACACCACCGCCCTGCACCATTTTGCGCATCTCACCCTTTGAGGGGAAGACGGGAGCTACCATTGTCAGGAGCTCGATGGCAGGCTGACCTAACTGATCCTTACTGATCTCGAACTGGGGCACACCGTCGAACACATCGAGGAATGTCTGCTCGTCAAGTTTCTCAAGACCTTCCTTGGTTGACTTGCCGAAAAGCAGATTGCTGGCTTCGATGGCAGCATCGAGTGCCTCGCGAGAGTGTACCATCACGGTTACCTCCTCTGCCAGACGCTTCTGCAGTACACGAAGACCCGGATCCTGCTTGTGCTCCTCTACGAGGGCATCGATGACGTCCTTCTCCAGTGAGGTGAAGATCTTGATGTAACGCTCGGCATCGTCGTCGCTCACGTTCAGCCAGAACTGATAGAACTTGTACGGTGTGGTACGGGCGGGATCGAGCCAGATGTTGCCGCTCTCAGTCTTACCGAACTTCTTACCATCGCTTTTCGTAATCAGCGGACATGTCAGCGCGAAGGTCTCGACCTCGTTGCCGAGGGTGCGGCGGATGAGCTCCGTACCTGTGGTCATGTTACCCCACTGGTCGTTGCCACCCAACTGCAGCTTCACGCCATAGTGCTGATAGAGATACAGGAAGTCATAACCCTGCAGCAGCTGATAGGTGAACTCTGTGAAAGAGAGTCCGTCGCGGGCAGTACCGTTCAGGCGCTGCTGTACGCTCTCCTTGGCCATCATATAGTTCACGGTGATGTGCTTACCCACCTCACGTGCAAAGTCGAGGAAGGTGAAGTCCTTCATCCAGTCGTAGTTGTTTACCATAATGGCAGCATTGGGCTCCTTCGACTCGAAGTCGAGGAACTTGGCTACCTGCTTCTTGATACACTCCTGATTGTGATAGAGTGTCTCGTTGTTGAGAAGGTTGCGCTCTTGGCTCTTGCCCGAAGGGTCGCCGATCATACCCGTCGCACCACCCACGAGGATGATGGGCCTGTGTCCGCAGCGCTGCAGGTGGCGGAGCATCATGATACCACACAGGTGTCCGATGTGCAGAGAGTCAGCAGTGGGGTCAGTGCCCAGATAGGCTGTTACCATCTCCTTCTGCAGCAGTTCCTCTGTTCCGGGCATCAGCTGTGCCAGCATGCCGCGCCATTTCAGTTCTTCAACAAAATTTTTCATACCTTATTTATATATTATATATATTTACGATTTGTGATTTCTTACGGGACGGGGTCGTATCCGCTTCCTCCCCAGGGGTTGCATCTCAGGATTCGCCAGATGGCCAGTCCCAGTCCCTTGATGGGACCATGCTTCAGGATGGCTTGTCGGGCATATTCGCTACAGGTGGGCTGAAAGCGACAGGAAGGCCCGAGTAGGGGAGAGATGCACAGCTGATAGAAACGGATGGGCAGAATCAGCAGGCGGGCGATGATGTCGGAAAGCCATTTCATACCTTTGATGCTATTTTCTGCAGCAGACTGATAACCCGTTTTTCCACTTCGGCAGTGGTACTGTGCTTGTCTGAGAGCCAAACGAACGCGATGAGCAGTTGCTTGCCTTCGCCGATATGTCCGTTCAGCAGATGCTTGTTCTTGCGGTAGGCTTCGCGTACCTGACGCTTGACCATGTTTCTGTCGACAGCGTGCTTGAAGCGTTTCTTGGGGACACTGATCAGAATCTGCGTTTCCGCACACTCTGCCCGTCGTTCTGTCTGGGTATAGATGGCTCTCAGGGGGTAGGCTGCCAGCGACTGACTGTCACCTTTCTCGAAGAGCGTTTCTATCAGCAGCTTGCTGACGATGCGCTCCTGTTTCCGAAATGTCGTAGGAGCCACCATCCTGCCACTTAGCCTTGTGTCTCCAGCAAATAGTGCAGCAGTGCACCCGTCATAGAGGGATATTTCTCCGTGGGAGCCTCGATGTCCAGGCGGAGTCCTGCGTCCTTGGCTGCCTTGGCAGTCGTAGGTCCGAAGGTGGCAATGGCAATCTTGCCCTGCTTGAAGTTGGGGAAGTTCTTTGTCAGCGACTCAATTCCTGCAGGACTGAAGAAGATCAGCATGTCGTAGTCGAAGTTCTTCACCTCCTCAGGCGTGAAGTCGTTGCTCACGGTCTTGTACATGATACATTCCTTGTGCTGCAGCTTCTTCGCGTCAAGCAGGTTCGACAGACTGTCGTTGTGAACGTCGCTCATGGGCACGAGATATTTTTCTGTCTTATGCTTCACCATCATGGGCACGAGATCGTCTACACGGCCTGTCTCACCGAAGAATATCTTACGCTTGCGGTACTGGACGTACTTCTGGATATAGAGCGCGATGGTTTCTGTCACGCAGAAGTATTTCATGTCCTCGGGGATGGTTACTCTCAGTTCTTTGGCCATGTTGAAGAAGTGGTCGATGGCATGGCGCGAGGTGAACACGATAGCTGTATAGTCCAGGATGCTCACTTTCTGAGTACGGAACTCCTTGGCGGTGATTGCTTCCACTTTGATGAAAGGACGGAACACCAGCTCTACGTCAAACTTGCTTGCAATGTCGAAGTACGGCGACCTCTCACTGGCAGGCTTTGGTTGGGAAACCAGAATCTTCTTGATCATCTATGTCTTAATAATTTACTTTCAAACTATTCGTGATTACCGCAAGTGCAGTCCAAAGAACCGACAAAGGTATCATTTCGAGGGTGCAAAAGTACAAAATTATTTGCAGAAAAAAGTCTTTTTGTTTAAAAAAGATGACGTACGACTTGTAAAACGTCAATATTTTAACGAATATAAGCACGAAAATGAAATAATATGCAGCAATTTGGATAGAAATCTGGAAGTAGGTGAGTAATAGCACCAGCGGGAAGAGCATGACACCTTCGATAGCGGTGATGAACAGCAGTGACCCTAGGAATTGTAAATTTTTTCTACGCCCGAAGAATACTCTGTCCGCCATTGTATATAAGAGCGTCTTCGCGATAAAGTAGACGATGAAGGTCACCATATAGATGCCAAGTAGGGCATATTCCGAGTTGAGTATGAAGCTGTCGCTCACGTAGCGCATCACATAGAAATAGTAGAGCAGCGCCAGTTGCAGGCATGTCACGAAACCGAACACGATCTGCATCCTGATTTCCAGTCCTGTCTCCAACAGCATGCTCGCTGATTTCGTGGGGTAGAAGAAATCCTTGGCCTGACGGATCATGAAACCCGAGATGCGCGAGATAACGAACGTGATGAAGAGAAAGCACAGCAGCAACAGTCCTGTGATGATGTCATCGTTGTGCAGGGCATAAGGCACTGGGTCGCCAGCGAAACCGTGGCGTCCAGCCTTCACCTCCTCGTGATACAGCGAGTCGTTCGAGAAGAAGTTCTCACGGTAATACTGCGGAATGTTCACCTCCTTCAGGTCGCGCGGCACCTCGTGTCCGGGCAAGTGGAGTGTGTCGGGCTGTTCGCTGTAGTGGATCTCGGCATGCCCGAACCAAGCCTGTATGGCTGAGTCCTGCTGCGCAGGCGTAGCATCTTTAGGCAACAACCGCAGCACCTGGTAGGGTGTCTGCGGTTTTGCCGATTGCTGTCCCGTGATTTCACTTACCGACGGGAACGATGGTACGGGAATGCTATCTTGCTGCAGCATAGTCTGTTAAAGTCCGAAAGCCTCGCGGATATCCTCCACGCGGTCCAGTTTCTCCCACGTGAACAGTTCTACGTCGATGGTCTTCGTCTCATGGTAATGGCTGGTGAAGGTCTTCTTCACGATCTCTGACTTACGGCCCATATGTCCGTAGGCAGCTGTCTCCACATACATGGGCTGGCGCAGCTTCAGCGTACGCTCGATAGCCTTCGGACGCAGGTCGAAGAGCTGCTCGATCTTCTTGGCGATCTCGCCGTCGCTCATCTTCACGTTGCTGCGGCCATAGGTGTTCACGTAGATGTTCATGGGCTTGGCCACGCCGATGGCATAGCTCACCTGTACCAACATCTCGTCGGCCACACCTGCGGCCACCATGTTCTTCGCGATATGGCGTGCGGCATAGGCTGCCGAACGGTCCACCTTCGAAGAGTCCTTGCCCGAGAAGGCACCGCCTCCGTGGGCACCCTTGCCACCATAGGTGTCAACGATGATCTTACGGCCCGTCAGTCCGGTGTCACCGTGAGGACCGCCGATCACGAACTTACCTGTGGGGTTCACGTAGTATTTGATGTCGAAGCCGAAGAGGTCGAGCACCTTCTGCGAATGAATCTGCTGCTTCACGCGGGGAATCAGGATGTTGATCACGTCGTCCTTGATCCGGGCGAGCATCTTCTCGTCCTCGTCGAATTCATCGTGCTGGGTCGAAACCACGATGGTATCGATGCGCTCGGGGATGCCCTCGTCAGAGTACTGCACCGTCACCTGACTCTTGGCGTCGGGGCGCAGATAGGTCATCTCCTTACCCTCCTTGCGGATCTCGGCCAGTGTGCGCACGATCAGGTGAGCCAGGTCGAGGCTGACGGGCATATAGTTCTCCGTCTCGTTCGTGGCGTAGCCGAACATCATGCCCTGGTCGCCGGCACCCTGCTCGTCCTCGTTGCCGTTGTCGACACCACGGTTGATGTCGGCACTCTGCTCGTGGATGGCACTCAGGATACCACATGAGTCACCGTCGAACTGATACTCGGCCTTCGTGTAACCGATGCGCTTGATCGTGTTGCGGGCGATGGTCTGCAGGTCGATATATACGTCGCTGCTCACTTCTCCCATAATCACCACCTGACCTGTCGTTACGAAGGTCTCACATGCCACGCGAGCCTTGTCGTCATAGGCCAGGAACTGGTCTAATATAGCGTCTGAAATCTGGTCGGCCACCTTGTCGGGATGGCCCTCAGATACTGATTCTGATGAAAATAGGTAACTCATATAGATAATTCTTTAAATTCTGGATTGTAATCTTGAAATCGGCTGCAAAGGTACGGATAAAAACGCGAAAAACCAAATTTTTTACCCGTTATCTTTTCATGCCAGCAGTCGCCTGGAGAAATAGTGTACGGGATACCACACGGAGAGGAACCCGACGACGAGGACGGTGACGAAAACCAGCACGATATCCTCTGGGTGGACACTGACAGGGTAGGCATTCACCACGAAATTGCCGCTCGATGAACCGAGACCTACGATGCCGAACTGCTGCTGTGCCCAGCAGAGACCCAGTCCGAGGAGGATGCCGATGATGGCACCGATGGCAGAGATCATACGCCCTTCGAACAGGAAGATGTGCACAATCTGACGGTCGGAGGCACCGAGGTTGCGCAGGGTCACCACGTCATCCTTCTTGTCGATGATGAGCATCGAGAGTGAACCGATGATGTTGAAGCAGGCCACCATCAGGATGAATGTCAAGAAGATGTAGGCAATCAGCTTCTCGATTTTCATGATCTTGAAGGTGTCGTCCTGCTGCTCATAACGGTCCTTCACCACGAAGCGCTCACCGCATAGCTGGCTGATCTCGGCCTTGGTGGCATCAAAATTGCTGCCAGGCTTCAGCCTGAGCTCCAGCGACGAGAGCATACCCTGCTGTCCGAACAGTCTCCGGGCAAAGGCGATGCTGGTGAGGATATAGTTCTTGTCGTACTTCGACTGCTTCACGTTGAAGAGCACGCCTGGCGAGTAGAGTTCGTCCTCCTCGAAGGCCTCTTCGGGGGCGGTCATGTCGAGCTGACCCTCGCGCCTCGGGGCATAGATGTGGAGAGGCTCTTCGAAGTAGTAGCCCGTGCCGAGCACTTCGGCCAGACGGATACCGGGGATGCCATAATCCATGTCGGCGGCATGCAGGCTGAAGTCGCCATCGCCGATCAGGATCTCGTTGATATGCGTGAGCTCTCTGAAGTTATCGTCGACACCCTTGACGACCACCATCGCCTGTCGGCCCCGATAGATGGCGAGCGCCATATCCTCTACGCTCTCCGTAGCCACCTCTATCTGGGGCAGCTGCCTGATCTGCGTCAGCACAGGGTCATCGGCTGCCACCGTCTTACCCTGGGCAGGTATCACCTTCAACTGCGGGTCAAACGAAGTGAAGAAGGTCGCCACAAGGTCGTGGAAACCGTTAAACACGCTGAGCGTCACCACCAGGGCCATGGTGGCCACAGCCACCCCGACCACCGAGATGCCGCTGATCACGTTAATGGCATGAGTGGATTTCTTAGAGAATAAGTACCTCCGCGCTATGAAAAAAGGGAAATTCATGCAGTAGCAAATTATTCACCTTTCACTTTTCACCTTTCACTTTTCACTTCTTCAGCAGTTCATCAATGCGCTCAATATAGTCGAGCGAGTCATCGATAAAAAACCTGAGCTCAGGCACGATACGAAGTTGGTTGCGCACGCGCGTACCTAACTCATATCTTATAGCCTTGTTGTTGGCATTCACATTCGTCAGTATCTCTTCGCCCTTCTCGCTGGGGAAGATGCTCAGGTAAGCCGTACAGATACTCAGATCGGGAGAGATCTTCGTACGTGTCACGCTGACCATCGTACCATGAGTGGCACGTGTCTGCTGCTGGAATATCAGCGAGAGCTCCTTCTGGAGCAACCTCGCAATCTTGTTCTGTCTTGTCTCTTGCATATTTCTTTTTTACTTTTTTACCTTTTCCTGATGAGTGTCAGTCCGTCTCTTAGCGGCAATATCACCTGCTCCACGCGCTCGTCGTGGGCGATATAGTCGTTGAAGGTCTCAATGCCCTGCGTCTGGCGGTCCTTGTCGTAGGCGTGATCCACCACATGCCCGTCCCAGAGCGTGTTGTCCGCGAGGATGAAACCACCCGGGCGCAGGATCCTCATTAACATCTCGTAGCAGTCGCGGTAGGTACGTTTGTCTCCGTCCATAAAGGCCAGGTCGAACGTGATACCCAGCTTGGGAGCCTCCACCAGGGCGTCGCCGATGATAAACTCAATCCTGTCTGCCACTGCCGAACCCTCTATCCAGGGCCGGGTGAAGTCCTCCATCTCATCGTTGATCTCAAAGGTGTAGAGTCGTCCGCCCTCGGGCAGCCCCTCCGCCATCGAGATGGCACTGTAGCCGCTGAATGTCCCGATTTCGAGCACGCGCTGAGGCCTGATCATCTCCACGAGCATCTTCAGCAGCCTGCCCTGCAGGTGTCCGCTCGCCATGCGTCCGTGGATGGTATACACGTTCGTCGCCCGCCACAGCCGATAGAGGTACTCAGGCTCCGGCTCAATGTGCGAGAGGATATAGTCCTCCAACTTTTCACTTTTCACCTTTCACTTCCTCAACGCTTCTATGGCCAGCCGGTAGCTATCCAGTCCGAAACCGCAGATCACCCCCTGACAAGCCGCAGAGATCATCGAGTGATGACGGAACTCCTCACGACGGTGAACGTTGGAGATATGGACTTCGATGACCGGACACTTCAGCGAACGGATGCAGTCGTGCAACGCGATGCTCGTGTGCGTATAGGCACCCGCGTTCAGCACGATGCCGTCGTAGCCCTCGAAGAATCCCGCCTGCTGCATCTGGTTGATCAGCTCACCCTCCACGTTGCTCTGATAGTAGTCTATCTGCACGTCGGGATAGCGCTGACGTAAGTCTGCCAGACAGTTCTCAAACGACTCTGAGCCGTAGATGCCAGGCTCCCGCTGCCCCAGGAGATTGAGGTTCGGGCCATTGATAATCTGAATCTTCATACAACTATTTGATATATATCGGCTGCAAAGATAGTGCAAATTGAGCGAAATACCAAATTTTTTTGTATCTTTGCACCAAATTATGGGTAAGGACATCTATAAAGGCTATATGCGCTACCTGAAACTCCAGCGCGGCATGTCGGGCAATACGCTCGACGCCTATCAGCGCGACCTTCAGAAACTGCTCGACTATCTCGCCAGTGAAGAGAAGGATGTGCTCGAAGTCACCTTGGAGGATCTGCAGCACTTTGCCGCCGGTCTCCATGACATCGGCATCCATCCCCGTTCCCAGTGCCGCATCCTCAGTGGCATCCGCTCCTTCTACCACTATCTGCTCATCGACGGCTACCGCGACGATGATCCCACCGAACTCCTCGAGTCACCGCAGATTGGTGAACACCTGCCCGAGGTCCTTTCTACCGCCGAGGTCGACCAACTCGAAGCCTCCATCGACCTCTCGAAGTGGGAGGGCCATCGCAACCGCGCCATCATCGAGACCCTCTTCTCCTGTGGCCTGCGCGTCAGTGAGCTCGTCAACCTCAAGCTATCCAACCTCTACCTCGACGAAGAGTTCGTGCGCGTCATGGGCAAGGGCAGCAAGGAGCGCCTCGTACCCATCTCCAAGCGTGCCATCCAGGAACTCCGCTTCTGGTTCGACGACCGCAACCACATGACCATCAAGCCCGGAGAGGAAGATTATGTGTTTCTTAATCGACGGGGCGCCCATCTCACGCGAGTGATGATCCTCATTATGATCAAACAACAGGCCTCGCTGGCGGGCATCCGGAAGACCATCTCGCCCCATACCCTTCGTCATTCCTTTGCCACAGCCCTGCTCGAAGGCGGCGCCGACCTCCGCATCATCCAGGCCCTTCTCGGCCACGAACGCATCGGCACCACCGAGATCTATACCCACATCGATACCTCCACCCTCCGATCCGAGATTCTCGAGCATCACCCGCGCAACAAAAAGAAATAATAGCTGACTTTCCTGTCGGTGGGGATGTAAAATATGTCTATGCGTAACACAGAGAAGAAAATCTGTAGTCTGACTTTCAAAATATGCAATAATAGTTTCAAAATATACAAAAATACAAAGAAATTACATCCAAAGCATGGTGTTTTGAAAAATAATAGCTATCTTTGTCACGTGATTTAATTTATATCAATAACTTAAACAATAACAAATAAGAGATGGGAACAGAATCTACTAAGAATGCCTTATTCTACAGACTCTCATTCGGCAACATTATTGCCTACAAAGGCCAGCAGCCGCCAACACTGCAACTGGTACGGGGAAGCCAAGAGGTGATCTCTGACGGTTCCAAAAGCTACTATTTATTGCTTCGTGGCGTCAAGGTAAACCGTCAGATCTATCAGCCCACCGAGATTGAGGCAGAACTGGATATCATGCAAGCCACCGTAGACGCGCAAAGCCATGAAGCGAGAACTGCTCCACAATTCGAAGACGTAAGAGGCTTACTGTTACAGAGGGAGGTGGATATCGATATCCTGGAGGTAGGGAACTCCATCGACGCTATCAGAACGCAGGATTACAAGAACATATTCAGCATAGCCACGAACTGCTATGTGTATGAGATGACCCCACAGCTGAAGCACGATGGCAATGGCACCAAGATGTACGTGAAGTTGAGTATCTTCAGTATGGATAAGCTGATGACGCTCAACAAATATAGCAAGGCATACGTGGCCCGCAAGCTCGGCTCAGAGATCCTACAACCAGAGAGCCTGCGCTTCGGAATCGTGAAGGAGGGGGAGCCCCTAATAAAATCCGACGTTAAACACCTGCAGCATCTGAAGTATACTGAAGGCGACGAGAGCTATGAGTTCATCCAGCCCTATCTGGTGCAGTATAATGAGTCGTTCTACGACTTCCTCGTGCGCACCTCAAACCGCTGTGGAGAGTTTCTCTACTTCGAGGACGGCAAACTGGTGCTGGGATTGCCAGACAGTACGGCCCAGACCATCAAAGACTTCAAGACGGTGACGATTGTGGAACGTTCCGCCGATCCCTTTAAAATCAGTGCCTATGCCCGCGACAGCGTAAAGGACGGCATGGGCGCAGTGAAGGGGACGGCAGATGCAAAGGAGGACGATAATGGAGCCCTCGAACTGAACATATCGGCCATAGCCCGTCAAGATACAGGCTTTCCTTCCGATGCCTTCCCCAAATATATTTCGAGCAATGCCGAACTGGCGCAAGATGACTACATCTTCCCGCTGTACATTGGCAAGTTCACCAATAAGAACCGCGAGCTGAACTATGACGGCAATGCCAGCCAGATTGCGCTGGCCAGACTGATGCCTTTCACCAAGACCTTGTTGAACAATGAGATTGACGGTCCTATAGGGGGTGTCGCCACCTTAGCAATTGAAGGGATAGTAGGTGAAGGCATTCCACAGTTATTGGCTAAAATAAGGGAGAATTCATACAACAATGAGAAAGGCATGCGGTATATAGCGCCGCTGGCAAACAAACAAGAACAGTTCAACGGAGAGAAAGCCATTGAGTTCAGTTCGTTGAACACTGAAGGATGGACCACCCTGAACTATTATCAGGATATCCTTCAGCATGAGGAGGCACAGCAGCGGCAGATTGTCTGCATCGACATGGGCACCAACTTTATCGACGCAAAGTTAGGTCAGAAAATCAAGGTCGATGGCATCAACGATGAGTATGTCATCATTCAGATACAGCAGACATCCGAAGAGGCATGGAACCGCGACTACGACAGATACGGTATGGTGGCCGATGACAAATACACAGGCGAGCGTTCGCTGAAAATCTATGCTATCCCTGGGTATGGTGCAAAGAAGAACCAGTTCATTCCTCCCGTACATCCTGTACCTGTCATCCGAAAGGCAGGACCTCAGACTGCCTTCGTGACCGACAATGAGGATCCGAAGTTCCAAGGACGCGTGCGCATCGCCTTCCCCTGGCAGTCGCTGGGAAATGCCGAGAGAGACGAACTGGATAAGGTGAACGCGGACATCTTTACGTTTACAAAAGCGATTCTGGATTGTGAAGACAATAAGAAGAAGCTACTGACACGCTCGACGAAAACCAATGAGTTGATCAAAGAACTGAAGAAATATGTAAACGCCTCAAAAGAAGAGCGTGAGGCAATGCTTCAGAAGCAGAAGAGTATGCTTCAACTCCATAAAAACGAGCTCAAGAGACTCAAGTCTTTAAGTTTGGTTTTTGATAAGGAAAAAAGAGAAAAGGACATTAAGGACAAAGAAGAAGAGATAAGTCAGGACGAACAAGCGATTATCGATTTCGAGGCTGCTGCCAAGGAGCACGACCAGAAGAAGGGCAGTGCCGACTATCAGAATGTGGAGAAAGACAACACCGTCATCTGCCGGTATAAGACCAACTACAAGAAGTATAATCAGGAGTACCATAAGGCTGAGGACGACAAGAAGCAGGCCGAGGAAGACAAGGAAAAGAAGAAAAAGGTACGCGAAAAACTAGTGGAACATATCGATAAGGATGTGAAAGCCATGGCGACGCCCTGGGTGCGCGTTGTCTCGCCGATGGCCACACCGGGTGGCGGCACATTCTTCCGCCCCCGCGTAGGCGACGAGGTGCTGGTGAACTTTGAGAACGACAATGTGGAGCGGCCATACGTGATGGGCAGTGTATTCTCCAAAAACAACCTCACCCCCGACGAAAAGATGTATCGCCAACGTGGCGTTGAGTTGCAAGGTAAGGATGTATCCATAGCGATGATGTCGCCAAACGGCCACCATATCACCTTTCAGGATCCTGATTACGGCGCAAACTTCTTGACCAATCTGGTATCGCCGGGTATAGGACTGTGGGGAACGATCGTGGGGTATCAGTACAATGCGGAAAAATGCAAGGATCTGGCAGGTGGTATCCATATCGGTGACCGTTACGGGATATACGAGATTGATATGAAAAGCCACAAGCGCTCTATCGAAATCAATTCACCTTACGGTACAGTGGCCATCAATGCTTTCTCGGGCATCACCATCAATGCCCCCAACGGCGATGTCACCATCAGGGGCAAGAACATCAACCTAGAGGCAGGCAACAAGGTCAACATTACCTCGGGAATGAATATAGAAGACCCGAGTCTCGGTGACCCGGAGGGCGGCCTGAACAGTTTTGGCAAGATTATGACTGACATTTGGGGTGAGATCGTTCCTGGAGAAATCACAAAATATCTATTCCGTTCCGTCTTCGACCTGTCGTACATGCGTCACGTCGTGGAGATATTTGTGCGCCCTGTCGACGGTACGCTGAAGCTCAAGTCGAAGCGCTATCTGATGCTGGAGGCCGGCAAAGGCAATGCCACCATCCGCCGTGACCGCTATGCCAAGGCGGTGGAAGAAAAGAAAGAGTCGCAGGAGGAATTCTACAAGGCACTGCTCACCTGTGTGAAGTTTATCAGTGAGAAGGTTGATCTCTTCTACGATACCTATGAGACGTTGTGGATAGACGGCTACAAGAAGAAGACCGAGTACCTTGAAAAGGCCGGATGGGTGTTGAAGGATGAGAAGCAACCTAACTTGGCTGAGATAGCATCAAAAGCCAATGAGTGGGACGATCAGAAGATTACCCTGGACACCTTTGAGAGTCATTTTGTTGAGACTGGTATTCTGTACAGAGAAGGAACGAAGCACGATCAGATTACAACCAGCCCCATCCTGAAGTTCGATTACATCAAGAATTCTGCAAGGGCCTTTGGCGAGAGTGCTTTCAAGATGTACCAACATATGGAGAATTTCGATCGTTTCTTAAATGACGGCTCAGATCTTCCATTAGGCAAATTTCAGTGGATGGATAAAAACTTCTCAGTTGCGCTTATTGACATGGATGAAAAGATCTTATGGGCAAAAAGCTGGAAAGCGGTATATAACGATGGTAATCAAGATCAGCTTTTCAACGATTTGGATCCTAACCCCAAAGCAGACAAGTTTGCGATGCAAAACAAAAAACTCCACAAGCGCAAACTGCTGCTGGCTTTTATTAACGAGGTGGCTCATTCCCCGCAGAATGTTCAAAACAAGTACTTCGAGTGCAACCTCAAGATGGATTATGTGATGTCGACTCAGTCACTGCGACAGGAATACTATTGGAACCGTATGGTGGTCAACCTCGACAGAGACAAGCGACTCCAGAAAAGCCGCTACGGGCGCACGATATGGGACAACACCTTGGGAATGGTGTGGAAAAAGATCAAGAGCAACTTTGTACCCTTTGACCGTGACATCTGGAACGATAAGGCTGATGGTCAGATACTCTTCTCCGACCAAGAGAACAAGACCCTGAACTTCCAGGGCGAGGGTCTCCACGAGGAGAGCAGTTCAAACATCGGCACGCTCGATCATTTGAAGAAGGAACTCATGGCAATTAAATAGAGGTTAGAAGTTAGAGATATGGACTATATATTTAAGGATTGGGAAGAAAAGCTCTCGACATTTGAGAGCAGCGTAGAGAAAGACCTTGCGGAGATCAGGAAATGCAAGGCGGAGATGCAGCAGATGAAGCTTGACATGGTGGCAGAACTGCAGAAAGGCCGTTATGTGCGAGATACCCAGCGACTGGTACTGTCGGCACCGGAGATCATCATAGGCAATGTGGACCGTAGTGGTACCCTCTTTGCTGGAGGCTCGAAGGTGATTGTCCGTGGTACCCAGGTAGGTGTTGAGGGAGCCGGTGAGGGTGGATGTCTGAACCTCCGTGCACCTAGCATCCGTGAGATTGCCGAAGACCCGGGCACCGATGGTCGTGAGCATGTAGTGGGATCCGTGTCCGAGGTGATGAGCCAGGCCCGCAACATCATCATCCAGAGCGACGATGTGGAAGGGACCTTCTCTGCCCCCGCCGTCCCCACGGGCGGTAGCGGTGTGCGCATCCATGCCGACAAAACCATCGACGTGCATGCCGCCATGACGGCAGAGAGCCGTGAGGAACGCCTGTCGGACCTCATCAGCGCCACCGAGAAACAGAAAGACTATCTGAAGGAACAGGCCAGTGCCTACAAAGAATCGTTCACGAACCTGAAGAAAGAAATGGAAGAGCTGTTGGAGAAGAGAGACAAACTGTCGAACGACTATTCCGACGTCCGCACGAACTATGACAACATCAGGGACGTGGCCGAAGAGATCGAGGCCCTCTCCATGTCGATTACCGAGGAGACATACGCCTACGCTGAGGTGTTGTCTCTTCTGGCAGAAGCCAATCGACGGCTCAAGTGTTTCAAGGACGAGAAGTCGAAGATCAAGAAGGGCGAAGACTTCACGAAGAATCCGACGGGAGCCAGCGTGAACATCACGGGTGAGAATATCCGCCTGACGAGTGCCGACGGCGAGAATAATCTGCGCGACAACGAAAGTTCCGGCATCGCGATGGCTGCCAACACTATTGGCATCACTTCACTCGATAAAGAAGGGGCCCTGAATAAGGAGGGCAAGGTGAAGATCCAGGCAAAGAACATAGAAATGGCCACAGCAGGTGCTGCCGATACGAAGTTCGACGACAAGGGCGAACTTGAGAAAGCCACCTATACGGCAGAGGGCGACTTCACGCTGAAGTCGAAGAACATCACCTTCGAGAGCATCGACTACGAGGTGGCCGACAAGAAATACAAGGAGAAGCAGCTTACTGACGACAGTAAGATCAAACTGCGCGCCAAGACCATCGAGGTTAGTACCGAAGCCTCCGCCAATGTTGAGGTCGACGATGAAGGCAAGCTCACGAAGGTCAACTACACCTCCGAGGGCGACATCATCGTACGCTCGAAGACTCTCACCGTGGAGAGTGTCGACACCGACATCGAGAACGGCGAGGCCAAGGAGAAAGCCCTCACCGCCGAAGGTAAGGTCTCTATCCGTGCAGAAAAGACAGATATCTCCGCCACCGATACCGAGGGTAAGGCCACCGGCAGCGTCAGCATCAATGCCAAGGCCGTCAGCGTCAAGTCGATGGACGTGGAGAAGGAGAAGCGCACCGACGACAAGCTCGCCGAAGGCAGTACGGTGACCATCGTATCCGAGAAGATGTACATGGGCGCGAAGTCGAAGGACGTGAAGTCGAAGAAGGTACAGGTGATGTCCGAGGAGATCGGCGCCTTTGCCGACAAGACGTTGGAGATCCAGCAAGACGAGGGCAAGGCCCTGGTACAGCTCGAAGGCGGCAATACGGCCGTGGGCGGCAGCAAGACGGAGATCTACGGCGAGACCACCATCAACGGCAAGACCGAGGTGAAGGACGAGCTGAAGGCACCGAAGATCACTGGCGACAGCATCGAGGCGAAGAGTGCCTTCAAGTCGCCAAACATCAGCGACGGCATGGCTGTCGGCGCTGGCGGCGGCGGTGGCAGCCTGAGTCCTAAGCTAAAAACGGAGGACGCGCCAAAAGAATGAAAAGTGAAGAAGTTAAAAGTGAAAAGTTATGAATAATTATATTGCATTTGAGATTTCAGAGTTTCAGAAGAAACTGAATGGCTATAACATGCTGTTCAACTACCGGATGTCCAACCTCTGCGTCAAGGTTGAACCTACCGCACTGATGCCCGTTACGGTCATATTGGCCAACGCAGAATACAATCTGGAAGAGGTGGCTGACATCATAAAGGTCGACGATTTCTCCATCGATGTCTATCCCAAGAACCAGAACAATCTGCAGCAGGTCATCGACGGCATCTTCGACGTGCATCCAGAGTTCAAGATGGAACTGAAGACCGACAAGGCCGAGACAGAGGGAGGCGAGGACAAACACCATGCCTTCTATACGATGCCAGAGGTCAACAAGGAACGTCGCGATCTGCTCAACGACCTTACCAAGACCTTCCACAAGGAATGTCAGTTAAACCTGGATGCCACTTATGCCGAACTACAGGTAAGACTCATGGAGCCCTACACCAAGATGTCTCCTGCAGAAATTGACGAGGCCAGGCAGGGCTTCGAGAACATCTTTAATAAGGCGAAGGAAATGTGCGACAAGTTGCTCCAACTCAAGCTCAACGAGATCGAGGAAGGCTACCAGCGCTATTTTGAAGGAGAGAATGATCGGTATGATGAACCTGATGCGGATGACGATGAGATGGAAATCTCGCATGACGCTGAGATCGAAGCGCTGTTCAGTTAATACATTAAATACGTTACAATATGAATAATGATTTTAAAGTAACATTGAATGGTACGGCACTGCTGATTGAGCTTGGCAGTAGTCTTAATACCACCAACGCTCCAACGTTGCAGGATGAGCTCGCTAAGTTTATGGGCGAAGCGATTGAGAAAGTCGTTTTCGATGCCTCCGAGTTGTTGTCACTTTCCAGTAGTGGTCTGAGGGTGGTTTACTTTGCCAAACAAAGGCTGGGCAACAAACCGGAAATCGTGTTTGTGAATTGTGCCAAGGAGATCTATAATACACTCAAGATGATCGGCCTTGCCTCCTCCATCAAGTTCCTGAAGGTTGAGAGTAAGAGAGTGGTTCGCAGCAAGGAGTCACTCGATGAATTTGCCGCCAACAACGATGTGGTGTGCTACTCCATGAAAATGGGACAAGACTATGATTAACGAAGATATGTTTTGAGGTGAAGTTATGACCCGATTGCATTTTCAACCTATCCAGGGCAAGTCGCTTGACATTCTCGCCACCATCCTCAAGAATGAAGAGGTGGCCTCGGCGGATGACGTTTGGGGAAAACTCAGCGTGGTGGTCGAAGAGCTCGTGCTGAATATCGTTGACTATGCCAATTCCGACTACCTCGATGTGGAGATCATACGCGATGAAAAGAGCATTACACTGCGTTTCCACGATGGGGGCATACCGTTTAACCCGCTTGAAAAGGAAGAGCCGGATTTCACGATTCCGTTGGAAGACCGTAAGATCGGTGGACTTGGCATCTTCATGGTTACCAAGTATATGGATACCGTCACTTACGAACGTACAGGGGAAGAGAATATCCTGACGGTGAGGAAAAATGTAAAAAAACAAAAAGGTAAATAATTAAAAAAGAATAACTATGTCATATCTGAGTAAGATTTTTAATGTGATAGCAGGCTCGGGTCTGCTGATCCTTGGCTATAGCCATTACCGTACCTCCCGAAAGTTGGAGCAACTCCGTAAGTCAAATGCTGAAAAGAATCGCATCACTTCCGAGTTGCGTCTGGCCAGTCAGATACAGCAGAGTATGATGCCACTTGGTCACAAGATCCTCGACGACTTGGAGATCTACGGAACACTGGTGCCTGCCCGTGAGATGGGCGGTGACCTGTTCGACTACGGTGTCATCGACGGGAAACTCTATTTCTGTATCGGAGATGTCTGTGGCAAGGGTGCCCCCGCCGCCATGTTCATGGCCTATGCCCACTCGTTGATATGGAGTTTTACGCGTGGCGAAAGCAATCCTGCCCGCATCATACAGTCTCTCAACGATGTCGCCAGCAAGGATAATGTGTCTTGCACGTTCTTCACCCTCTTTTACGGTGTGCTCGACCTGAAGACAGGTCTTCTGCAATATTGTAATGCCGGTCACAATCCACCTTTTATATTAGGTGGTGATAAGGTGATGATGCTCGATTGTGATTCAAACCAGCCCATCGGCCCGATGGAGGATATCGAATACACCCTGCAAGAGGTGACGATGACTCCTGGCAGCACCATCTTCCTCTATACCGACGGACTGACTGAGGCGAATAACGGGACAAGAGAGCAACTTGGTCCTGAACGTACACAAAAGGTACTGGAAGATTGCGTGAAGCGGCAGTTGAAACCCAAGGAGATTGTAGACACCGTCACAGAAGCGGTAGATCAGTTTACAATGAATGCGGAACAATACGATGACTTGACGATGCTTGCCATACGTTACAACCCAGCAAAATGATGGAATTAAAGTATTACTTTTTCGCCGCATTGATGATGATGATCGTCCAACGTCTATGATGCCCACACCATCAATGAGCACGTGGAAATAGGCTCCATTGAGCATGCATGGGAATACACGCTTGAACTGCTGAAGAATATTTATTAATGACACAAAGGGGTCAGACCCCTTTGTGTCGTTGCAGATACTAATAGAAAAGAGAGACACCCGTTTTGGATGCCTCTCTCTCTTGACACAAAGCAGTAATGCCATAACTGTTATTTGGCTATACATTTATTGTGTGAGATGAATCAATTATTCATCATGCTGGCAAGCATTTCTGAAGTTTTATTTGATTTTCTTGTTTTTTAGCTATATCTTTGCAACTGATTTTAAAATTTATTTGACGTTAATATCACACAATGAAACAGAAACATTTTCTTCTTTTGGCCTTCTTGGCTTTAATCTTTGTTGCGTGCAGCAACGACTCTGACAATGGTAATAAACAGAAGGATCTGCCTGTCAGGATCGGTATCGCATGGCGCGCTGACGTGTCATCGGAATTCTATACGAACGTGGTGCGCGCCCTGAAAGAGGCTGGCGCTGAACCCGTGCTGCTGCCGCAGGTGAAATTTAATGATTTTACTTTTGAAGGCGAGACTTTGTTGCCTTCGTATATCGATGAGAATGATATCCTACTTCAGCAATATGCCGACATGATCAAGCTTGGTCTGCTGGCTTCGAATGCCGGCGAAGCTGTCAAGGATGTGAAGGCGGTGGTGTTTACTGGCGGTGAAGACATCGAGCCCACTTTGCTGAGCATGCCAGAACCCTGGCACGGCATTGAGGCAGAGAAGGACTATAATGCCACGCGTGACATATCGGACTATCTGACGATGGCTTACTGTCTCGACCGCGATATCCCGATGCTTGGCATGTGCCGTGGTATGCAGATGCTTGTCGTCGTCTCTGGAGGCACTATCATACAGGATATTCCTACCTACTTTGAGCTGCTGGGGAAGCCCTATCACAATGAGCATCGCAACAAGGTGGAGCCAGGACAGTACCGCGACTATGCCGCGCACGACGTCGAGGTGCTCGACCACTCATCATGGCTGTATAGGATTACTGGAAGTGACGTTATTCATGGCGTTCCATCATGGCATCATCAATGTGTAGGCAGCGTGGAAGGAACTCCGCTGCGCGTCGCTGGCAGGACGATGACTGAAGGCGTCAGCATCATTGAGGCTGTGGAGCGTACTGACAAGACTTTCGCCATTGGTCTGCAATATCACCCGGAGGCTGCTATCGTGAAGCGTCTCGACGGTGCTGCTAACGCCTCGCAGTTTATGTCGTATGACGAGGCATTAGTTTACTTCAAGGCTCTGGTGGAGCAGGCGAAGCTTCAATAGAGCCTGCTTATCGCGAGGCGTCTAAGGTGATGTTTTCGACGTCGATGGATTCGTGGAGGAAGATCTGGGCTGACTCCTTGAACTTGTCGGGGTTCTCGGTGACACAAAGGGGTCAGACCCCTTTGTGTCGTTTTTCAGACCTTCAGGAACTCGATACGCCTGCGATTCCCTTGCGGCCTCACTGCGAAGTGCAGCCAACAGACTGAGCCATGCTGCTCTAATAACAGTTCGTCATTCAAATGACGCGCCGACGCGCCTAAACGCCTAACGAAACCTTGTTGCCAGCCTTAGCCGACTAAATCGCCAGTCGTAGCCGACCTGATCGACGATCGTAGCTGACCTGGCTGACAAGTGACGCTGCAGATCCTCGTATCGATTCTCTCAGCGACCTTCTCGTGCATGTGAGTGTAATCTAAACGAGGGTGATGTTTTCGACCTCGATGGATTCGTGGAGGAAGATCTGGGCTTGCTCCTTGAACTTGTCGGGGTTCTCAGTGGTGAGGTAGCGGGCAGTGGCGTTTTTGGCGCAGCGCTGCGCCATCTCGGGGTGGCGCTCAAGGTAGGATTTAAGGCTCTCGGCGACGTATTCGCCCTGAGGGACGATGCGCACGCCTGAGGGGAGGTATTTCAGGATCTTCGGCATGAGCAGGGGGTAGTGGGTGCAGCCGAGGATGATGGCGTCGATCTGGGGGTCGAGGCGCATGATCTGGTCGATGCGTTTCTTCACGAAATAGTCGGCACCGGGGGAGTCGGCTTCGTTGTACTCGACGAGGGGTACCCAGAAGGGGCAGGCAACGCCTGTGACCTCGACGTCGGGGTGGAGCTTGCGGATCTCGAGATCGTAGCTCTCGCTCTTGATGGTGCCTTCGGTGGCGAGCACGCCGACGTGGCGGCTCTGTGTGAGGCTGCCGATGACCTCAGCGGTGGGGCGGATGACGCCGAGCACGCGGCGCTCGGGGTCGATCT